>OHSG01000324.1_pt1 | contig 23872 bp, 19 predicted proteins | sample 1578601 | NCBI WGS metagenome assembly OHSG01 (sample SAMEA3879534, study PRJEB24766) | human gut metagenome | biome: human-associated habitat; feature: feces | place: USA | collected 1985/1987
CGATCGAAGCTGCCGACGTGCTGCTGGCCAAGGGCGGCGGCGAGACGGAAAAGCAGATCTATCGCTTCCAGAAGGGCGACAGCGATCTGGCGCTGCGCTTCGATCTGACCGTCCCGCTGGCAAAATACGTCGCGCTGCACTACAGCGAGCTGGCCTTCCCCTTCCGCCGCTACCAGATCGGCAAGGTCTACCGAGGCGAACGCGCGCAGCGCGGCCGCTTCCGCGAGTTCTATCAGGCCGACATCGACATCATCGGCGACGGCAAGCTCTCCATCACGAACGAGGCCGAGATCCCGTCCATCATCTATAAGACGTTCTCGACGCTCGGCCTGCGCCGGTTCCAGATCCGCGTGAATAACCGCAAGATTTTGAACGGCTTCTACGCCATGCTTGGCCTGTCCGAGCAGTCCGGCGATATCATGCGCACCGTCGACAAGCTCGACAAGATCGGCGCCGACAAGGTCCGCGTCCTGCTGGTCGAGGAGTGCGGCGTGGAGGAGGCAAAGGCCGATGAGATCCTGACCTTCATCGCCATCCGCGGCACGAACGGCGAGGTCCTGTCCGCGCTGGAGCAGTACCGCGGCAGAAACGAGGTCTTCGATCAGGGCCTGGACGAGCTTTCGTCCGTGACGAAGCTGCTCGGCGCGTTCGGCGTACCGGAAGAGAATTTCGCCGTTGACCTCACCATTGCGCGCGGGCTGGATTACTACACTGGCACTGTCTACGAGACAACGCTTCTTGACCATCCCGAGATCGGCTCGGTCTGCTCCGGCGGCCGGTACGACAATCTCGCGGAGTATTATACCGACCGTCCGCTGCCCGGCGTCGGCATCTCTATCGGTCTGACGCGCCTGTTCTACGTGCTGAACGAGCAGAGAATGCTGAACGAGGAGCGCGTCATGGCCCCGGCTGACGTGATGATCGTTCCCATGACCGACGATCTGGAGGCCGCTGTCCGGCTTGCGACCGAGCTTCGCGCGCAGAATATCCGCGTCCAGCTCTACGCTGAGCAGAAGAAATTCAAGGCCAAGATCCAGTACGCGGACAAGCTGCACATCCCCTATGTCGTCTTCCTCGGCGAGGACGAGATCGCGGCCGGAACCGTCTCACTGAAGGATCTTCGCACCGGCGACCAGGTCACCGTCCCGGCGCAGGACGCAGCTGCCCGTATTCTGGCCGATATCGAGCTTCGCGGCCAGGGCACGATTTTAAAGTAAAAAATTTTCCCATAAAGAAAGAAGGAAACCACTATGATGCAGTCAAGAACCCATACCTGCGGCCAGCTCCGCATCGAAAACGCGGGCGAGCGCGTCACGCTCGTCGGCTGGATGGAAAATGTCCGCGTGGTCGGCAATAACTTTGCCTTTATCGTCCTGCGTGATTTCTACGGCACGACGCAGATCGTCGTCGAGACGGAAGAGATCATGAACATCGTCAAGGGCATCAACAAGGAGTCGACCATCTCCGTGACCGGCACCGTGCGGGAACGCGCCAGCAAAAACCCCAAGCAGCCCACCGGCGACATCGAGGTCGTGCCGGAGAAGATCGAGCTGCTGGGCCGCTGCCAGTACAACGAGCTGCCGTTCGAGATCAACCGCAGCCGCGACGCCGACGAGACGCAGCGCCTGAAGTACCGCTATCTCGACCTGCGCAACCCCGCTGTCAAGAACAACATCATCCTGCGCTGCAATGTCATCGCCGCCATCCGCAAGGCTATGATGGACCATGATTTCCTTGAGATCACGACCCCCATCCTCACGGCCTCCAGCCCGGAGGGCGCGCGCGACTACCTTGTTCCCGCCAGAAAGCATCCCGGCAAGTTCTACGCCCTGCCGCAGGCCCCGCAGCAGTTCAAGCAGCTGCTCATGACCTCCGGCTTTGACCGCTATTTCCAGATCGCTCCCTGCTTCCGCGACGAGGACGCACGCGGCGACCGCAGCCCCGGCGAGTTCTATCAGCTCGATATGGAAATGGCCTTTGCCGCGCAGGACGACGTGTTTGCCATCATTGAGGACGTGCTGCCGCCGATCTTCGCCAAATATGGCAAGTATAACATCGCGTCCAGCGCACCGTTCCGCCGCATCGCGTACAAGGACGCGCTGGAGACCTACGGCTCCGACAAGCCGGATCTGCGCATCGATCTGACGTGCAAAAATCTCTCCGACCTGTTCACGGAGTCTGAATTTGAGCCGTTCAAGGGCCAGACCGTCAAGGCCGTGCCCATCTCGAACTGCCATCTGACGCGGAAACAGATCGAAAAGCTCCTGACCGACTGCGAGGTGCAGGCGGGCGTCAAGGGCTACTGGTTCAAGATGGACGAGAACGGCGAGCTTGCAGGCGGCGTCGCGAAGTTCGTGCAGGGCTGCAAGGATGCGCTCATCGAGCGTCTCGGCCTGACCGCCAACACGCTGGTCGTTGTTGCGGCGGGCGCTTCTGCTACGAAGCTCACCGGCGTTCTCATCAAGACCTTCGGCGCGAATGTCGAGGGGCATATGGACAAGGAGCGCTACGAATTCTGCTGGATCGTCGACTTCCCGATGTACGAGATCGGCGACGAGTCCGGAGAACTGGAATTCTGCCACAACCCGTTCTCCATGCCGGGCGGCGGCGCAGCCACGCTGGACAAGGCCATCCGGGGCGAAATTGACCCGCTGACCATCACGGCGCAGCAGTATGACCTCGTCTGCAATGGCATCGAGCTGTCCTCCGGCGCAGTCCGGAACCATGATCCCGAGATCATGATCAAGGCTTTCCAGCTTGTCCGCCTCGGTGAAGACGATGTGAAGAAGAAGTTCCCCGCCATGTACAACGCCTTCTGCTACGGCGCACCTCCCCATGCCGGTATCGCCCCGGGCATCGACCGTATGGTCATGCTGCTGGCAGGCGAGGACTGCATCCGCGAGATCATTCCGTTCCCGATGAACAAGAACGCGCAGGATATCCTGATGGGCGCACCCAGCGAGGTCACCCAGAAGCAGCTCGACGAGCTGCATATCCGCTGCACGGCAAAGGAAGAAGACTGAAAAACCAGAATAAGCGCGCCGCAAGGCGCGCTTATTTTAACGGGAGAGAAAGAAAAATGGGAAAAAACCTCAGAAGGGCAATGCTGTCCTGCGCGGGCTGTACGCTGATGCTGTTTGTGACGTGCGGGCTGGCCTTCAACGTCTTTTCGGCGGCGCAGCCCTACGTCCTGGCTCAGAATGGCTTTACCAACACGCAGACCTCGCTCATTACGACGATCCGCTCGGCGGCGTATCTGCTCGGCACGTTCGCCATCGGCCGGTATTACCGGAGGCTCGGCTATCGCACCGGCTGCGCGCTGGCGGCGATGCTGGCCTGCGTCAGCTTCCTGCTGTTTGCCGCAGCAAAAAGCCTCGCGGCCTATTATTTTGCCGGAGCCGTCGCGGGCGTCAGCTATGCGCTCGGCTCGATGGTACCGGCGTCGATCCTGATGCGCCGCTGGTTCCGGGCGCATTCCGGGCTGGCCATCGGGATCTGCTCTGCCGGAACCGGACTGGCGACCGTCGTGTTTTCCCCGCTGTTCACCGCCATTGCGGAGGCCGGCGGCGTAGACCGCGCGTTTTTGTGGACAGCCGCGTTCTGCGCGGCAGCGGCTGTGCTCGTCTTTTTCCTCATTCGCAGCGACCCCGCCGCGCTCGGCCTTGAGCCATGGGGCAAGGCCGCCCCGGAGAGCACGCAGGAGCGTGCGCTGCACGGCCTGCACCCGTCCCGGCTGCGCTGGACGCTGCTTCTGCTGGCCGTTTTGCTGGTCAGCGGCATCGGTGCGACCGGCTTTACCCATCTGATGACGCTTTATATGTCAGAGGGCATGGACGCCATGCGCACCGCGGCGGCGTTCTCGCTGTGCGGACTGGCGCTGATGGCAGGCAAGTGCGTCTGCGGCGCGCTGTGCGACAAGCTGGGCAGCTACCGGGCAAATTATCTGCTGTTCGGCAGCTTTATCCTCGGCTGCACGCTGTGCGTGCTGGCGCCGCTGAAAAGTGAGGCGCTGATGCTGGCCTCTGCGGTCTTTCTGGGCTTCGGCGGGTCGCTCATTACCGTTGGCGTTTCGATCTGGGCGGGCGATCTGAGCACGCCGGAGCGCTATGAGAAGACGCTCCGGCTGTTTCAGGGGGCTTACGGCCTCGGCGGCATTGTGCTGTCCTTCCTGCCCGGCGCGATCGCCGACCTTGCGGGCGGCTATGCACCGGCCTACGCCGTCTTCGCCGTCATGCTCCTGTACAGCCTGTTCATGCTGCAGAGCACATACCGTCTGGCAAAGGTTTAAATACGGCAGAGTGACTGAGCAGCCCCGGGTACTTCAGTATCCGGGGCTGCTGTAAGTTTTTTAGCTGATCGAACTGCTGCGTGCCGGCCGGTCTATGCCCCGTCCTTTAAATGCAGCAGGTTCATGAAATTTCCGTACAGGATCTTCTGCTGCTCGGCCTCGTCCAGACCGAGGGAAAGAAACCGCTCCAGCTCCTCCTTCGGGCTCCACATGGGGAAGTCCGTGCCGAAAATCAGCCGGTCGGGGCCAATTTTGTCAATGAAGCGCAGAACAAGCTCCCGGTCGATCATGCCGAGCGTGGAGGATGTGTCATACAGAACGCTTTCCGGCTGTAAATGCGCCAGCGACCGGGGCCAGCTGCGCCAGCCGCCGAAGTGTGCAGCCACAGCCCGCAGCTCCGGCACGCGCCGCAACAGATTTGTCAGCCGTTCCGGGGAAGAGAAATCGTACCGGTCGTCGCCCATATGAAACAGCACCGGAAGATCACGCCGGGCGATGGCCTTATAGGTTTCGATGCCGCGTTCGTCGTCGATGGCGAGCTTCTGAAAATCCGGGTGGATCTTGATCCCGCGCAGGCCGAGCTCCAGCATACGGTCAAGCTCCTCCTCAAATCCGTCCATGCCGGGATAGATCGTGCCGAAGGCGAGATAGCCGTCGTGTCCGCGGACGGCCTCGGCCAGAAATGTGTTGGCGTTTTGGACCTGACTGGCATTCGTTGCGGAGTTGGAGACGACGCAGCGGGTGATGCCCGCAAGCTTATCCTCCGCGCACAGGCGCGGCATATCGGCCTCCCGCTCGATGGAAACGCCGTAGAAGCTGCCGATGGAATGCGATGCCTTTTCGGCCAGCTTTTCCGGGAAAATATGTGCGTGGATGTCTGCAATCTTCATAGGGAAATCCTCTTTTTATTCTGTACAGTGAACGCTTTATAATTTTTGCTGCCGTTTTCTCAGGCAGCGCGGTTTCGCAGGGCGAAGGACACGGCGAAATACACCGCCAGCAGCAGCGCGATCGTCGCACCCGCCGAGCAGCCGAGCCAATATGCCGCGCACAGGCCCAAAAGCCCGCACACAAGCGCGGACAGGACGGACAGCAGATGGTACTGCCGCAGGTTCCACGCCAGATTGCGCGAGGCTGCCGCCGGCAGGACGAGCAGGGAATTGATGACCATCAGGCCCACCCAGCTCATGGCCAGCGTTACGACGATAGCGATGGCGACGGTAAAGAGCGTTTCATTGCGCTTCGTCGCCACGCCGCGCGAGGAGGCCAGCTGCGGATGCACCGCCGTCAGCACCAGACGGTTCGACCCGAACACCCACAGCAGCACGACCGCCAGCAGCACCAGCGCCAGCAGGCCGATCTCCTGCGGGGAGACGGAGAGGATATCGCCGATGAGATACCGGTTGAATTTCGTAAAGCTCCGCCCGCCGAGCGTCACGATGAAAATGCCGAGCGCGACGGCGGTGGAGGAAAAGACGCCGATGATGGTGTCCGCCGACTGGCTCGTCCGGCTGCGGACGAAGGAAAACAGCAGCGCGAACAGAACCGACAGCCCGACCGCGAAATAGATCGGCTGCACCGCGCCGCAGAGCACACCGATGGCGATGCCCGTAAAGCCGGAATGGCCCAGCGCGTCGGAGAAAAAGCTCATTTTTCCCGTCACGATCATCGTGGACAGCAGGCCGAACAGCGGCCCCAGCAGCAAAACGGCCAGCAGCGCGTTCTTCATGAAGTCCATTTCGAACATGCGGATGCCGAGTGCGTTCAAAAACGCGTACCAGACGTTCATGCCTGTGCGCCTCCTCCCATGTGGAATGCCTGCGCGAATTCCTCCGAGTTCAGCACGTCCAGCGGCGTCCCGCGCCGGAGAATCTTTCCCTGCAGCAGCACGACCTGGTCGCAGTACTGCTCCAGCATGGTAAAGTCGTGCGTCGTCATGAGGATCGACAGGTCAAATTTTTTGCGGATCTCGTCGAGCATATCCATGAGCAGGCTCATGCCCTCGACATCCACGCCGGAGAGCGGCTCGTCGAGTATGAGAATATTCGGCATGGGCTCAAGCGCCAGCGCCAGCAGCACGCGCTGCAGCTCGCCGCCCGAAAGCGTGCCGATGCGCTTGTCGATGAGCGCTTCGCCGTGCACGTTCGCAAGGCAGGCCAAAACTTTTTCCCGCATGGCTTTTGTCGGGCGCAGGAACGCGGGGCGCTTGAAGATGCAGCAGGTGAAAAGGTCCATCACGCTCACGGGGTCGCCGCGGTCAAAGGCCGGGCTTTGCGGCACATAGCCGATGCGCAGCTTCGCTTCCTTGCCGCTGGCCTCGTGGAAGGTGATCTTCCCTTCATATTCCCGCTGGCCCAGAATGGCGCGGATGAGCGTGGACTTGCCCGCGCCGTTCGGACCGATCAGCGCGACCATCTGGCCGCAGTGCATATGCAGGTCGATGTTGTCCAGGATCGTCTCGCCGCCGATATGGACGGACAGATGCTCGATTTTCAGACAGCAGGCGTGTTCACAGTCGCCTGCGTGCGGGTGCAGATGTGGGATCATGAAAGCGCCTCCCGGATGGTGTCGATGTTGTGATAGATCGCGTCCGTGCAGCCTGCCTCGCCGCCGTCCATGCCCATTGTGAGCGCGTACAGTCCGGCTCCAGTCTGCCTCGCGACAGTCTCAGCCGTCTGCCGTTCGCCGTTTTCCTCGCAGAAGACGGCGGGGATGGCTTCAGTCTCTACCAGCCGGATGACGGACTCGATCTCCTTTGCGGACGGTTCGCTGCCCTCCTCAATTTCCATTGCGGCGGCAACCTCAAGGCCGAACGCGCGGGCGAAATAGGAAAAGCCGTCGTGGAACGTCACAAGCTCCCGGCAGGAAAGGGCCTTCAGCGTCTCTTCGCCATAGGCCTGTGCAGCCTCATACTCCGCCGTGACGGCGGACAGGTTCTGCTCGATCAGGGGCTGTTTGTCCGGATAGAATTCCGCAAGCCCGGCGGCGATATTTTTGCACATTAAAATACAGTTCGCGGGGGCGAGCCAGATATGCGGGTCCTCGCCGTCCTCGCCGGGGAGGGTGTCAACGCCGGTTGATGCCGTAATGGTGCGCTTCGCCGTGCGCAGCGCGTCCTCCATAAACGCCTCCAGCCCGAGGCCGTTCAGAACGACTACGTCGGCCTGCCCGATCTTCTCCATCTGCGCGACGGTCAGCGTATAGTCGTGCAGGCACGAAACGCTTTCCGTCACGACCAGCCCGCAATTCAGCCCCGTGCCCTCCAGCAGCGCCGCCGTCATGGCGCGGACCGGTGCGGTGGACGCCAGCACGTCATAGCGCTCTGCCTCCCGCGCCGCGCAGCCGGAGAGCGGCGCGCACAGCAGCACCAGCGCCAGCAGTCCGGCAAAAAGCCGTTTTTTCAGATCTGTCATGATAATATTCCCTTCAAGCTCACTTCACTTTTATTATAGCGGAGCTGTCAAGTGATCCGCTTTGTTTCCTTTTTTAACTGCCCAGCCGGTTTTTGTGCAGAGCGACGAAGACAATTGTCCGCGCAGCGTGAATTTTTTTCAAAAAACAAGCAATTAGGGCTTGCATTTTACACTTCACTTCGCTATAATGTCGACTATAAGTTCATGAACACTTGTCTATTGTACATGGACAGAAGGAGGAAATATTCTATGAAAAAGATCATCGCTCTGCTTCTGGCTGCCGTTATGGTCATGTGCCTGTTCGCAGGCTGCGCGTCCAGCGGCGGCTCCAAGGTCATCAAGATCGGCGTGTTTGAGCCGCAGTCCGGCGACAACGGCGCCGGCGGCAAGCAGGAGGTTCTGGGCATCCAGTACGCCAACTCCGTCAAGCCGACCGTCACCATCAACGGCGAAGAATACAAGATCGAGCTCGACATTCAGGACAACCAGTCCTCGACCGACAAGGCCGTCTCCGCTGCCCAGCAGCTGGTCGCTGACAAGGTCTCCGTCGTCCTCGGCTCCTATGGCTCCGGCGTTTCCATCGCCGCCGGTACCTACTTCGCAAACGCCAAGATCCCGGCCATCGGCTGCTCCTGCACGAACGCGGCCGTCACCGCCGGCAACGATTATTATTTCCGCGTCTGCTTCCTCGATCCGTTCCAGGGCTCCGTCATGGCCTCGTTCGCCATGGAAGAGTTCGGCGCCAAGAAGGCCTACGTCCTGTCGATGCTCGGCGACGACTACACCGTCGGCCTGGCCAAGAACTTTGTAAAGGCCTTTGAAGAGGCCGGCGGCGAGATCGTAGCCGATGAGACGTTTGTCGAGGGCACGGCGGACTTCTCCGCGTACCTCAATAACGCCGTCTCCGGCGGCGCAGACGTCATCTTCGCGCCGTCCGCCATCGCCTATGCCCCGCAGATCATCGAGCAGGCCTCTGCACTCGGCGTCAGCCTCCCCATCCTCGGCGGCGACACGTGGGAGAACTCCGCGATCTCCGACGCGCAGAACGGCACCGATATGCAGGTCTTCGTCTCCACATTCTTTGACGAGAACGACGAGTCCGGTCTTGCTAAGGAATTCGTCTCCGGCTATAAGGCGTGGCTGAACGGCAATGCCCAGAACCTCACCAACAACGGCGGCAACGACGTTGTCGCGGCAGTCTCCGCCCTCGGCTATGACGCCTACATGGCTGCGGTCGCGGCCATCGAAAAGGCCCAGTCCACCGACGGCACCGCCATCCGCGACGCGCTGGCCGGTCTGTCCATCGACGCCGTTACCGGCGCGCTGAGCTTCGACGCCAACGGCGACGCTGTCAAGAGCACCGCCTACATCAAGCAGGCCATCGACGGCGGCTTCCAGTTCTACAAGGTTCAGACTGCCGCCTGAGCATTTGTCCCGCAATACTGACCACAATGGTTTCCGGCCGGAGGAAATCCCTCCGGCCGGTACGCATTTTCATCCGGCAGCGTTCGAACCCGCTGCCGGATGGAACCATTCTTTTATCGCCGCGTCCAAGCCGGCTCATTTCGGTGAGCGGTTCGCGGTTTGGACATGGCGATAAACAAAAATCAGGAGGTTCCCCATGGGTGTTCTCAAGCAATGGCTGCCCTATGTCCTGTCGGGCATTTCGGCCGGCGGCCAATATGCGCTGATCGCCGTCGGCTATACGATGGTCTACGGCATTCTGCGCCTTATCAACTTTGCGCACGGCGATATCTTCATGGTCGCCGGTCTCATCATGGTCTATCTTTCGGCGACGATGCCGCTGTATTTTGCGCTGCCCGTCGTCGTGATTCTGACGGTCGCGCTCGGCTTCGCGGTGGAGCGCTGTGCGTATAAGCCGCTGCGGCAGGCCCCGCGTATGTCCGTCATGATCTCCGCCATCGGCGTGAGCTATCTGCTGCAGAACCTCGCGTATTACGTCACCGGCGGCGTCCCGAAGCAGTATCCCGAGCTGCCGTGGATCTCCGACACCATCACGATCCTCGGCGCGTCCACCAAGCGCGTGACCGTCATTACCCCGATCCTGACGCTGGCGCTGGTCGTGGTGCTCGTGATCCTTATCAAACGCACGAAGGTCGGTATGGCCATGCGCGCCGCGTCCAAGGATTTTGAGACGGCGCAGCTGATGGGCATCAAGATCAACTCCGTCATTTCCTTTACGTTCATCATCGGCTCCGCGCTGGCCGCCGTGGCCTCGTTCCTGTATTTCTCGAATTATAAGACCATCGCTCCGGCCTCCGGCGCCATGCCGGGCCTGAAGGCGTTCGTCGCCGCCGTCTTTGGCGGCATCGGGTCGATCCCCGGCGCGGTCATCGGCGCGTTTATCATCGGCATCTGTGAGAACCTCCTCAAGGGCATGAAGCTGACGGCGTTCTCCGATGCGTTCACGTTTGCGCTGCTCATCGTCATCCTCGTCGTCAAGCCGACGGGCCTGTTCGGTGAGAAGCTGACCGAGAAAGTCTGAGGTGGAGCATATGGAAAAGAAAAAGGGCCTCTCCTTACAGACGATTTTGACCATTGCGGGCCTCGCGCTCATCTATCTGCTGGCGTTCCTGCTCGACCGCATTCCGGGCGTGCCCATCATGCTCACGACCGTCCTGCGCAAGGGCGCAATTTACTCCCTCGTGGCGGTATCCATGAACCTTCTGAACGGCTTTACGGGCCTGTTCTCGCTCGGACAGGCGGGCTTCATGCTCGTCGGCGCATATGCGTTTGCCGCCATCAACATTTCAAGCGGCATCCGCTCGACCGTGTATCAGTATTATGAACCGCTGCTCAAGTTCTCCCTGACCGAGACGCTGCAAGGTGCGCTCGGCAATACGGCAGGCACGGTCCTCGGCGTGTTCATTTCGCTGCTGCTGGCGGGACTGCTGGCGGCGGTGCTGGCGTATCTGATCGGCCTGCCTGTTCTGAAGCTCAAGAGCGACTATCTGGCCATCGCGACGCTCGGCTTTGCCGAAATTATCCGCGCCCTTGTCCAGCTGGAGGCGTTCGCGCCTGTCACCAACGGCTCGCAGCTCCTGCGCGGCTTCCCGTATTTTACGGATACGTTCATGCCGTTCGTGATCGTCGGCATCTGCATCGCCGTTGTCGTGCTGCTTATCAACTCGACCTATGGCCGCGCGTTCAAGGCCATCCGCGACGATGAGATCGCCGCCGAGGCCATGGGCATCAACCTTGCCCACCATAAACGCATGGCGTTTACCATTTCCTCGTTCTTTGCCGGGATATCCGGCGCGCTGCTGGCCATGTATCAGACCACGGTGCAGGCCAATACATTCAAATCCGCCATGACGTATGAGATTTTGCTTATCGTCGTCATCGGCGGCATCGGCTCCATCTCCGGCAGCTGCATCGGCTCGTTCCTGTTCATCGCGTGCTCGGAGTGGTGGCTGCGGTTTTTGGACAACGAGACGTATATCGGCGCGTTCAAGGTCCCGCTGCTGCGCACGGGCTTCCGGATGGTCGTGTTCTCGGTCATCATCATGATCGTGGTGCTCTTCTTCCGCAAGGGCATCATGGGCACCCGTGAGCTTTCGCTGGCCGGGCTTGCCGACAGGCTGCGGAAAGAATCCGCGAAGGGAGGAAAACAGGCATGAGCACACCCGTCCTTCATGTGGAGCATATCACGATGCAGTTTGGCGGCGTCGTCGCCGTCAACGACCTGTCCATGGATATCTATCCCGGCGAGATCGTCGCCCTCATCGGCCCGAACGGCGCCGGCAAGACCACGGCCTTCAACTGCATCACCGGCGTTTACGAGCCGACCAACGGCCGTGTGGACTTCATGGGCGAACCCATCGTCTGCAACCATCCGCGCGGCAAGATGAAAAAGAGCTATGCGGGAGCGGAGTCGGAGCGGTATCTGTCCCTGCCGACCGTCTCCTACACGCCCGACAAGATCACAAAGCGCGGCATCGCGCGCACGTTCCAGAACATTCGTCTGTTCAAGTCCATGACCGTTTTTGAAAACGTCCTGACGGCCATGCACGTGCGCCGCACGTCCAATGTTTTTTCCGCCACGTTCCGCGCCAACCATAAGGAGGAGGCTGCGCAGCGCGAAAAGGCGCTGGAGCTGCTGAAAATCGTCGGCCTTGACGATGTGAAGGACGAGCTGGCGACGGCTCTGCCGTATGGCAAGCAGCGCAGGCTTGAAATTGCCCGCGCGCTGGCGACCAGTCCGAAGCTGCTGCTGCTCGACGAGCCTGCGGCTGGCATGAACCCGCAGGAGACGCTTGAGCTGACCGCTTTCATCCGCAGCATCCGCGACCGGTTCGGCCTGACCATCTTCCTCATCGAGCATCACATGAATCTTGTCATGGACATCTCCGACCGCATCTATGTCATCGACTTCGGCAAGCAGATCGCGGCGGGCGTTCCGGCGGAGATCCAAAACGATCCGCGCGTCATTGACGCGTATCTGGGGGTGGACGAGGATGCGTAATATTCTGGAAATCAAGAATCTGGTCGTCTCCTACGGCGGCATTGAGGCCGTCAAGGGCATCGACCTGAAGGTCGAGGAGGGCAAGATCGTCACCCTCATCGGCTCGAACGGCGCGGGCAAATCGACCACGCTGAAGGCAGTCGCCGGACTGGTCAGGCCGAAATCGGGTGAAATTCTCCTGAACGACGCGAATCTGGTCGGAAAATCGACCGACCAGATCGTTTCGAGCGGCGTTACGCTCGTGCCGGAGGGCCGCCGCGTGTTCGAGAACCTGACTGTTGCAGAAAATCTGCGCATCGGCGCATATCTGCGCAAGGACCCGCTGGCGGACGATCTGGCCCGGGTCTACGACCTCTTCCCGCGTTTGAAGGAGCGTGCGTGGCAGCAGGCCGGGACGCTCTCGGGCGGCGAGCAGCAGATGCTGGCCGTGGGCCGCGCGCTCATGGCAAAACCGAAGCTCATCATGATGGACGAGCCGTCTCTGGGCCTTGCACCCATCGTCGTCCGGGGCATTTTCGAGATCATCCGCGAGATCAACCGCCAGGGCATCACGGTGCTTCTCATCGAGCAGAACGCGAACATGGCGCTCAAAATCGCGGACTGGGCCTACGTCATGCAGACCGGCTCCATCCTCATGCAGGGCCCCGGCGAAGAGCTGGCCGCCAACGAGGAGGTCAAGGCCGCGTATCTCGGCACGGCAAAATAAAAGAAGCGATTCCCCCGGCAGCCGCCGGGGGATTTTTGCGCGGCTCCGGTGCGTGCGGTTTTTACACATCTTTTCCTGCTTGCCTATTGCCAGATCCGGCTGTTTTGTGCTAAACTGGATTAAATTTTCAGGAGAATCCAAATACGGGAGTGTGAATCATGAGTCGGGAACCGAAAAACAACGAAGAGGGCTTCATGTATAAGCTTGCCAGCTTTATTGTTGACAAGCGGAATCTGATTTTTCTGATCGTCGCCATCGGGCTGGTGTTTTCCGTGTTTTCACGGAACTGGGTGCAGGTGGAGAACCAGCTTTCGGCATATCTGCCGAAGGATTCGGAGACATACAGGGGCCTGCATCTGATGGAGGATGAATTCATCACCTTCGGCACGGCAAAGGTCATGCTTGTCAACGTGACCTATGACGAGGCACAGGCCGTATCCGAGCGGCTGGAAGCGGTCGACGGCGTGCAGAGCGTTACGTTTGACGACACGAAGGAGCACTATACCAACGCCTCCGCGCTCTACAACATTACCTTCGACTATTCCGAGACGGACGAGATGTGCGAGACGGTCATGAACCGGGTCGAGGATGAGCTTTCCGGCTATGACATCTACGTCTCGGCGACCTTCGGCGATACCGCGTCCAAGACGCTGGCGCAGGAGATCGGCGTGATCGTCATCATCGTGGCAATCGTCGTCGTGTCCGTGCTGATCCTGACCTCGCAGACCTATGCGGAGGTGCCGGTGCTGCTCATCACGTTCATTGCAGCGGCGCTTTTGAACATGGGCACGAACTTCCTGCTTGGCACGATCTCGTTCGTGTCAAACTCCGTTACCATCGTGCTGCAATTGGCCCTGTCTGTGGATTACGCGATCATTTTCTGCAACCGCTATAAAGAAGAGCACGAAAAGCTTCCCACCCGCGAGGCCGTCATTGTCGCTCTGAGCAAGGCCGTGCCGGAGATCTGCGGCAGCAGCCTGACGACGATCGGCGGCCTGGTCGCGATGCTCTTTATGGAGTTCCGTCTGGGCTTTGACCTCGGCATCTGCCTGATCAAGTCCATTTTCTTCTCGCTGTTCGCGGTGTTCTTCCTCATGCCGGGCCTTCTGGTGCTCTTCGGCAAAAAAATTGACGCAACGCGGCACAAGAATTTCGTTCCCAAAATTCCGTTCGTCGGCAGGTTTGCCTATGCGACAAAGAAGATCATTCCGCCGATTTTTCTGGCGGTCATCATCGTCGCCATGCTCCTTGCGAATAACTGCCCGTACGTCTACGGCTTCAGCTATCTGGAGACGACCAAGCGCTCGGAGCAGCAGATCGCGGACGATCTGATGGACGAGACGTTCGGCTCGACGAATATGGTCGCCGTTGTGGTCCCGGCAGGGGATTACGCGGCGGAAAAGAAGCTGCTGGACGAGCTCGGGACATACGACGAGGTCGATTCCACGCTGGGCCTTTCCAATGTGGAGGCGATGGGCGGCTATATGCTGACCGACGCGCTGACGCCCCGGCAGTTTTCCGAGCTGACCGACCTCGACTATGAGGTCGCGGAGCTTCTCTACGCGGCCTATGCCGCCGACGGCGGCAATTACGGCAAGATCATCGGCGGTCTTCCCAATTACTCCGTGCCGCTCATCGATATGTTCACCTTCCTCTACGGTGAAATGCAGGACGGCTACGTCACGCTCGACGCCGATATGACCGAGACGCTGGAAAGCGCCTATTCGCAGATCACCAACGCCCGCAAGCAGCTGCAGTCCGACGATTATACCCGTATGCTCGTCTATCTGAACCTGCCCGTGGGCGGCGACGAGACGTATGACTTCCTCGACCAGATGCGCGTCGTCGCGCACAAATACTATCCGGACGGCGAGGTATACGTCGTGGGCGATTCCTCGTCCGAGCAGGACTTCAAGACCTCGTTCTCGCGCGACAACGTCGTCGTGTCGGTGCTGTCCATCCTGATCGTTCTGGTCGTGCTGCTGTTCACGTTCAAATCAGCCGGTATCCCGGTGCTGCTGATCGTGGTCATTCAGGGCAGCATCTGGATCAACTACGGCATCCCGACCATCACCAATAGCCCCCTGTTCTTCCTGAGCTATCTGGTCGTCTCGTCCATCCAGATGGGCGCGAACATCGACTACGCCATCGTCACGACCAGCCGATTCATGGAGTTCAAGGACAAAATGCCCAAAAAGGACGCGATCATCGAAACGATGAACCTGTCCTTCCCGACGATCATCACCTCGGGCCTTATGATGGCCATCGCCGGTATCCTCATTGGACAGATGACCTCCAACGCCGCTATCGCCGGTATCGGCGACAGCCTTGGACGCGGCACGATCCTCACGATCATCATCGTCATGTTCATTCTGCCGCAGATTCTGCTTCTGGGTGAGAAGGTCATTGATAAGACTGCGTTCGATATGCCCTCCGCCGTCTCCTCGCATCAGTCTGCGGGCCGCGTGCGCATCGACGGCATGGTGCGCGGCGAAATTCACGGCCAGATCAGCGGCATTGTACACGCGGTCGTGGAGGGGGACGTCAATATCAGCCTGCTCTCCGGCACGGCAGAGCCGGAAACCGCGGACGCGCCGCAGGCGCAGACGGAAAAGGAGGATGACGCGCATGAATAACAGAACGCTTCGGGCCCGCGTGGGTGCGGTGCTGCTGGTGCTGGCGCTTTGCCTGACCGTTCTCCCGGCAGCCGCGGCATCCGGCAGTATGCAGACCGTCTATCTGGACTCTGCTGAAGAGTTTGCCGCGTTCGCGAAAAGCTGTTCGCTCGATACCTGGTCGCAGGGAAAAACCTTCATCCTGCGCGCGGATATTTCGCTTTCCGGCGTGGACTTTACGCCTGCAGCCTCCTTCGGCGGCACGTTTGAAGGACGCGGACATACCATCTCCGATTTCAATCTCACGGAAAATGCCAGCCCGGCCGGACTGTTCGGCACGATTCTGCCCGGCGGACGCGTGGCAAACCTGAATGTTGCGGGCTCTGTAGCTGCGGGCGGCGATAAGATCGCCTGCGGCGGCATTGCGGGTGAGAACTACGGCAAGATCGTCTGCTGCACATTCACCGGCATGGTGCAGGGCGACACGCAGATCGGCGGCATCGCGGGCCGCAATCAGGTGTCCGGCCAGATCGTCAGCTGCTCGTTTGAGGGCAAGGTGCAGGGCACGACCGCTACGGGCGGCATCGCGGGCCAGAATGCGGGCACCATCCGGCACTGCACGAATACAGGCAGCGTCAATATTGACAACATCGACTCTGCGCTGAGCCTCAGCGACGTTCAGATCGACACCACGCTTGATCTTGCCAATCTTGCCACCACGCAGACCTTTCTCACCACGACCGCCACCGGCGGCATTGCGGGCCGGAATACTGGCCTGATCGCAGTCTGCGAAAATACCGGCACGGTCGGCTATGAGCACGTCGGCTACAACGTCGGCGGCATTGCGGGCGTGACGAGCGGGTATCTGCTCAATAATACGAACTCCGGCACGATCTACGGCCGCAAGGACGTCGGCGGCATCGCCGGTCAGGTCGAGCCGTATGTCGCCGTGACCGTCTCCGAGAGCACAAAGCAGCAGCTGCAGAACCAGTTGAAGGAATTGAAAACGCTCACCGATCAGGCAACCGCTGACGCAGGCGGTGCGGCAAGCGACCTCGGCTCCCAGCTGGCCGGAATGGGAACGTATCTCGACAGCGCCTCGAATGCAGCCAATAATCTCCGCGCGACCGCAACTATCGATGCGGGTGCGCTGGCAAATGGCGGTGTGAGCGGCGGGGCAGACCTCACCGTCGGGGACGCGTCAGCCGGCATCGGCGCAGGCATTGGCATCGGCGCAGGCGGGATCGGCATCGGTGCGGGCGGATACATCGACCCGTCCGATCTCTCAATCTCCGGCGGCACAGACGGCTCCGGCGCGCTCAGCGCGTCGCTGCAGATGAACGCGGATGCCTCCATGCCGGAGCTGGCAGGTGCGCTGAGCGGCATGGGCGCGCAGATGCGCGCCATCGGCTCACAGGCGGCGAATCTGTCCGAGACGCTGCAAAAGGACGTGCAGGCCATCAGCGACAAGCTGGATGAGATCAGCACGACCGTCTTTGACGCCATGGACAGTCTGGAAAACCGCAATCTTGTGACCGACGGCTCGCAGACAGATCCCGACAGCATCACCATGGGCGCGCTGCGCGGCTGCGAAAATACCGGCGCGGTGCAGGCCGACCGCAACGTCGGCGGCATCGCGGGCGCGATGGGCATGGAGGCCGGCGCTGACCCGGAAAGCGACGTCAGCCAGAGCCTGTCCACGACCGAGCGCAAGCAGTATGAGCTGCGCGCCGTTTTGCAGCGCTGCGTCTCCACGGGCGCAGTCACAGCCAAGAAGGACTGCGCGGCGGCGATCTGCGGCCGGATGGATCTCGGCCTGATCGACGGCTGCGAGGCCTACGGCAGCGCAGAGAGCCAGAGCGGCGATTATGCCGGCGGCGTCGCTGGCATTTGCAGCGCGGCGATTGAAAACTGCTGGGCCAAGTGTGCGCTTTCCGGCGGACGTTATGTCGGCGGCATCACCGGCACGGGTGTGACGGACAGCGTGACCGGCAGCGGCAGCACCGTCTCCGGCTGCGTGTCGCTCGTGTCCATCACCGGGTATTCCCAGTATGCCGGCGCGATCAGCGGCAGCAGCGCAGGTGCGTTCGCGGATAATCTCTTCGTCTCCGACACGCTGGCCGGGCTTGACGGCGCAAGCGCTGCCGGACAGGCGGAGCCGGTCGCGTATGAAACGCTGCTGGAAAACGAAGACCTTCCCGATGCGTTCCGCACCTTCACTGTGCAGTTCGTCGCGGGCGAGGAGGTGCTCAAGACCGTAGAAGTAAATTACGGCGAGTCCCTGCCGGACAGCGTGTACCCGGACATCCCCGCCGTCGACGGACAGTACGGCGAGTGGGACGTGCAGACGCTTGAAAATATTCAGTTTGACACAACCGTGACCGCGCAGTACCACGCCAGCATCGACGCGCTGCCGAGCGACGCGCAGCGGGACGACGGCCGCCCGGTCTTCCTGGCCGAGGGCGCCTTCTCCGATACCGACCGGCTGCAGGCGCAGCCGCAGGCCATCACGCCCGCCGCTTTCGGCGAGATCTCTGCCAGCATCCCGGAGGCCATCCGGAAATACTGCGAGAATATCGCAGACGGCCATGCGCCCGCCGCGCACGTGGCGCGCTCCGTCGTCGAGCAGTGGCAGCTCCGCCTGCCGGACGACGGCGCGGACACGCACACCATCCGCTTCCGCGCGCCCGATGGGCAGTCCGGCAAGCTGGATATCTATCTGGAAAACGAAAACGGCGTCTGGCAGAAGGTGCCCACGACCGAGATCGGCAGCTATCTGTCCTTCGAGGCCTCCGGCCAGACCGTGCAGCTTGCGGCGCTGTCCACGTTCCCCGTCTGGTGGGTGTGGATCGTGCTGGCCGGGCTTGCGGCTCTGCTGGTGCTGCTGATCATTCATCTGATCCATAAGACCGGCAAAAAGCGCCGCCGCCAGATGCAGGCGCTGCGCAAGGCCATGCAGGACGAGCAGAACGCCAACGACGCCGTCATCGGCGTCATCGACCCGGACGCGCAGGAAGCGCCCGTCTCACCGGAGCAGCTGCAGAAAAAGAAGAAAAAGCGCCGCGTCTGGTGGATCATCGCGCTTGTGGCCGTGATTTTGATCGCCGCCGGGATCCTCATCTACCGGGCCAGTCTCAAGAGCAGCGTGGACGCGCTTCTGCTGCTGAAAAACCTCTCCGGCAGGAAGGAACTGGACATGACCGCGTCCGTGCAGATGGAGCTTGGCGACGAGACGCTGCGAACGGACGTGCGCCTGTTCCGCACGCAGGCCGGTGGGAACACCATCCTCTGCATCGAGGATAACGGCGTGCAGCTGTATTATTATGACGGCGCGATCTACCTCGAAAACGGCAGCGCCTACCGCACGAGCGGCCTGTTCCCGGACTATTCCACGCTCGGCGAGCATCTGCTGGAACTCTACAACGCGACCGATGTGACCTACGCCCGTGAAAGTGGTGAAGAGGTCTATTCCGTGACCGCCTACGGTAAGGATGCGGAGCAGGCGCTTTCGCTGCTGACGCCGACGATTGCGGATTCGCTCAGCGCCGTCGAGAGTATCGACCTGTGTATGCACGTTGAAGACGGGGAGATCCGCTCCATCGAAGCCTCCGGCAGCTGTGAAGCGGAAGACGACAGCGGCCAGACACAGCCGATGACCGTCTGGGCCGAGCTTACCGTCCAGCAGGACGCGCAGACGGCGCACACCGTCCCCACGGCGGTCACGGATGCGATCACGAACGGCGGCTATCAGGGCAAGCTGGAGCTGACGGAGGATCTGCTGCGCGTGCTGTCTGCCGCCTCCGAGCTTGGCAGGCGCGACCCGCTTGCCGCCCGCGTCCAGCTCAGCGCCAACTGCGGCCCCGTGATCTTCGATACGTCGCTGGATTACACCCGGACTGTAAAGGACGGCAAGACCGTCAGCTGCATCCGCACGGGCGCGCTGGAGCTGTATTTCTCCGGCGAAACGGTCCTTTCGAAGGACGGTTCTCCCGCCGTGAGTGAGCAGGCGCTGGTCAAGTGCGCGGATCTGATCGATCTGGCCTACCGCGCCTGTCTGGAGGACAGCGCCGCAAGCGAGCAGACGGAGACCGGCTGGCACTATACGCTCAGCCTCAGCGCCGAGCAGACAAAGCAGGCCGCCTGCGCCATCGCGCCGGAGGCGGAGAAGCTGGACGTGCAGTACCTGCCCGGCACGCTGGAGCTGGACGTGCAGGACGGCGCGATCACAGCCCTGCGCGTCACGACCGGCGGCAGCGTACAGGTCGGTGTCGTCGACACGCAGGTGTCGATCTCGGCCCAGTTCGACTTCCAGACCGGCCTGACCACAGACGACTGCCCCGTCCCGGCCGCAGTGCTGGAAAAGCTGTAACAGCCGGACAAAGATCGTACAAACCAAAGCCTTCCCCGCCGGGCAATGTCATCAACTTAAGACCATAGACGGTTTGTTTTACGCAAAAACCGTTGAAATGCAACCGCAGTTGGTAGGGGCGGGGCTCTGCTCCGCCCGGCAGAATGCAGTGAATTCCTTCGAGAATTTGCGGCGAATCCGCAAGCAGTTACCTCTTTGGATGTAGGGGGCAGCTGTGAATTCGCCGAAGATTCCCGTAAAATCGGTACATCCCGCGGGCGGACAGAGTCGTCCGCCCCTACAGAGAGTGCGAAGGGTTGTTGTAGGGGCCGACGACTCTGTCGGCCCATTGAGAAGTTACAAATTCGCCGTAGATTCCCGTAAAAACGGTGCATTCTGCCGGGCCGATGTGTACCGGCAAGCGGCAGACCCACATCCGTAACGCTCCTTCGCCGCGAATGGCTGTGACCGGCATCAACCCCTACAACGGCTTTAAGAACAGCGTCGGAAGTATCGAGCTGCTTCAAATTTCGCGGGAAAAAGGCAAGAAAACCGAAAAGTGTTCTTGCATTGATGGGCATTTAATTTATTATAGCACACCCCGCCACAAAAGAACAGCCTTTCTCTCAGCACCACAGGATGGTCGGGCAGCGGCCGGAGAGGCAGGACATTGCGGCGCAGATGCCGCAGCAGGCGCGGCTCAGGTCGATGTTGTCGAAGCCGAAGCCGGACTGACGGCTGTGATAGACCGTGCCGCTTCGGCCGATCTGGTCGCGGGCGGCGGCGTATTCCGCGTTCGCCGGGTCCATGGCGCAGGCTCTGGTGATCTGCTCATAGCCGAGCACGCGGTTGCCGAGGTTCGTATTCGCGACGGCGGCGAGATAATACCACTGCGCCGTGCGCTGCGATTCGGGCACGGCGTTCAGCGTCCGCAGCGCCCGCTCGTATTCCTGCACAAAGATGTACCGCCGCGCGGACTCCATCGGGTCGGCCTCCGACCACGCGCCCTGATAGCTCTGCCGGTACCAGCCCGCAAAGGGGTCTGCCTGATAGCTTCGCTGCTGCGTATTTATGCGCGGCTGCGGGTTTTTGATCTGGTCATAGGCGGCGTTAATGCGGTTCATCATCTCCGCCGCGTGCTGGTCGCCCGGATTCATGTCCGGGTGGTATTTCTTCGCCAGCGCGCGGTAAGCGCGCTTGACCTCCTCGTCGCTCGCGTCCGGCGTCAGGCCGAGCACGCTGTAGGGATCGTCGATCATGTTGGTTCCTCCTGCTTCGTCCGGAACGCCGCCTCAAAGCGCGTCCAGACGCCGGAATATAGAATGTTCTGTAATATCGCTGCATCCTGCACGATGGGCAGGCGCTCAAACGCCTCCGCCGCGTCGCCCGCCAGAAGCGTCAGCTGCGGGCGGAAGTCCGCGCCGCTCTGTACGCCCAGCAGCGCCAGCGGGTTATACTGGCCCTTTTTCCGATCCTCTTCCAGATCGCAGGCCGCGTCCATAAAATAGATCAGCTTGCCGAGACTCCGGCCAAACTGCCGCAGAACCGGCGTCCAGCGATCTGCTTTCACTGTAAACAGCTCCGCCATCAGTTCTCCAAACGCGTTGGCAGGCGCTTCGGAATAAGCCGTGCGGTCTTCCTCTGCCTGCGTGATGGTCTGAAGCGCGGCACGGATGGCGGCGGCCTTTTCCGGATACTGCGCGGCGGCCCGCTTCGCGCCGGGGCCGAGAAGCCCTGCGGCGGCTGCTGCGGAAAGCTTTTGATCGTCGTGCCAGTCGTCCCGGCGGTTCTCATAGGCCAGCAGGCAGTTCATTGCCGCCGCGTAGCCGGTGAATGCCGTCTGCGTCCAGCTCTGCGCCTGCGCCGGATGGCGCAGGCAGCGCGATGCGCCCGACTGCTCCGCCGGTTCGTAGAGCGCGGACAGAAACAGCGTCAGAAACGCCATATCATAGGTTAACGCCAGCGCCGGGACCGGCCCGTAGCCGCGGTACAGCGCGCGGCACAGCCCGCAGTAGAAGCTCTTGTAGCGCGTCTGCTGCCCTTCGTCCAGCCGCGCAAGGTCGGCGATCACGTATCCGAACATTCCGGCTTCTCCTTCTCTTCCTTCCAGTCGAACAGCGCGTGATTGAGCAGCGCGCCGTAAAACAGAATGGAAATACACGCGTACAGCCACAAAAGCATCAGAAGCAGCACGGACAGGCTCCCATAGAGCGCTGAGGCTTTGGCGATGTGGTTGACGTACCACGAATAGATCTCCGAATAGATCACCCACGCGCAGGCCGCGCCCGCCGCGCCGGGCAGAACGTGAACGAACCGCTGCCGCTTGTCCGGCAGAGCCAGAAACACGCCCGTAAACAGCGCCGTCAGCAGCACGAATGAATACAGATGCAAATTCCGCAGGATCGGCTCAAGCACGGCGGCAAAGGAAAAGCCCCGTGCCAGCAGAAACGCCAGCAGCGCCTGTCCGCCGACATAAAGCCCCAGCGTCAGCAAAAGCGCCAGCAGCATCCCGACCGTATATAAAACGCACAGCAGCCGCCGGTGCAGGTACCTGCGCGTCTCGCGCACCTCCAGCACGGCGTCGAGCCCGTAAAGAAGACTCAGCATCCCCTTTGAGGCCGACCAGAGCGTCAGCACGGCGCTGGCCGAGATGATCGCCGCCGAGCTTGAGCCGTAGAGCGTCCGGATAAAATATTCCAGCAGCCGCAGCAGCCACTCCGGCGCAAGCTGCGCGCAGAGGCCGAGCAGATGCTCGATCGTCAGCGGCGTGTACGGAAGCAGCGACAGCAGCAGACTCACGATCGGAAACACCGACAGCAGCAGGAAAAACGAGGCGTTGCCGGCGTAAATCGGGATCTGCATGGCCGCGACGCGCGCAAGCAGCTGTTCGAGCTGTTTTTTCAGTTTCATCCGCCGCCTCCTATACCCGAAAGTTTTCGACAAAAATCTGTCCCGGCCTGCACAGGTTCCCCAAAACGCGGATGATCTTTCTGTAAAGATCATCAAAAATCACAATGCTTTTGTCGAATCATGCGAAATTTTTTGGTTTTCGAATCGCAGAAGTTATGGTTCAATATTCCCGGGAGGGAGAACACCATGAGAAATAAGAGTCTGATTCACACAAAGGACGTCAAGACACAGGAGGGCACGCCGCTGCATCTGGAATATTATCTGCTCAATGACAGCGTGCTTGGCGGCTGCGCCGAGTGCTATGGCGTGGAGATCCTCGCGCAGACCGGCGAGGCGCAGTGCTACGCCGGCATCCCGCGCATCACCATGCGCGGGACCAGCATCTTCACGCTCATCGACCAGCTGGCCTACTTCGCCGTCACGCCGGATTCGCTGAATGATGTGATCCAGGACTGGCTGTAGAAAGAAGTAGACAAGGCCTCTCTTTTTTGCTACAATCATAACAGAAAATGGGCAGAAGCGCAAGATGCGCGTCCGCCGGATGAAGAGAGGAGTTTTTGCCATGAAGTGCCCGTACTGCGGCTATCAGGAGAGTAAGGTCGTCGATTCCCGTCACTCGGACGACGGGGTGAGCATTCGCCGCCGCCGCGAATGCCTGCAATGCCAGAAGCGGTTTACCACCTATGAGACGGTCGAAAGCCTGCCCATCGTCGTCATCAAGCGCGACAGCAGCCGGCAGCAGTTCGACCGCAACAAGATTTTAAATGGTATGCTCCGCGCGTGCGAAAAGCGCCCCGTGCCGCTGGCTGAGCTGGAAAAGGCCACCGATGAGATCGAGCAGGCCATCCAGAACTCGCTTGACCGGGAAATTTCCACCGAAAAGATCGGAGAACTGGTCATGGAACGCCTCAAGCCGCTCGACGAGGTCGCCTATGTCCGCTTTGCGTCGGTCTATCGCCAATTCAAGGACATCGACAGCTTCATGCGCGAGCTGAACAAAATTCTCGAAGAGCGATAAAACGCTTCGCCCCGCTGAACAGCGGGGCGTTTTTTTTAGGGTGTATCTGAAAACTCCCAACGCACCCGGACAGCGGACCTTTTCACGC
>OHSG01000329.1_pt1 | contig 23751 bp, 20 predicted proteins | sample 1578601 | NCBI WGS metagenome assembly OHSG01 (sample SAMEA3879534, study PRJEB24766) | human gut metagenome | biome: human-associated habitat; feature: feces | place: USA | collected 1985/1987
CAGCAGGGGCAGCGTGCCGCCGATCATGACGGTCGGGTCTTTTTCCGCCGCCATCATGATGTGCGTGCACATGGACGTCGTCGTCGTCTTGCCGTGTGTGCCGGAAATACACAGCGCATTCGGGTAGCCGCGCATGAGCGCGCCCCATGCCTGCGTCCGCTCAAAGACCGGGATGCCGCGGCGGTGCGCCTCGTGCACCTCCGGATTGTCGTCATGAACGGCGGCCGTGCGGATCACGAACTCGATATCATCCGTAACGTTGGCGGCGCTGTGGCCGATGTGGATCGGAATGCCGCGCTCGCGCAGCGTGAGCGTATTGTCGCTCTCGCTCATGTCCGAGCCCTGCACCGTCACGCCCATGCCCTGCAATACCTCCGCCAGCGCGCACATACTGACGCCGCCGATGCCGGCAAGGTGTACGCGCTTGCCGGGGTGGATATACTTGTGAAAGTCCTCAGTAGGATGAAACATATTTGCTGCCTCCTTGACAGGAACAGAAAAATTACTGTACTATTATAATACAACGTTTCCGCCCATGCAACCGGCTTTTTTGCCGGTATTTGGCGGCGGAGGATGAAAAAACGTGAGGGGAGGCGAAGCCATGCTGCCGCAGGCGGTGCAATATGTGCTGGAACGGCTGGAGGATGCGGGCTTCGCCGCCTATGCCGTGGGCGGCTGCGTGCGGGACACGCTGCTGGGCCGCACACCGGGAGATTGGGACGTGACCACCGCCGCGCGGCCGGAGCAGGTGCTTGCACTGTTTGACGGCTATGCCATCCCAACCGGGCTGAAGCACGGGACGGTCACGGTCCGGGCGGGGGAGATGCACATTGAAGTGACCACCTTCCGGGCGGACGGGACCTATACGGACCATCGCCGGCCGGATCAGGTGTTTTTCTCCGACAGGTTGGAGGAGGATCTCTGCCGCCGTGACCTGACAGTGAATGCCATGGCGATGGACCTGCGCGGCCATATCACCGATCTGTATGGCGGGCGGGAGGACCTGGAGGCGGGTATCCTGCGGTGTGTGGGAGAGCCGGAACGACGCTTTGAGGAGGATGCGCTGCGTATCCTGCGGACGCTGCGCTTTGCCGCCGTACTGGGATTTTCGGTCGAGCCGCGGACCGATGCGGCGCTGCGGGTGAAGGCGCCGCTGCTGCGCTGTATCGCGCCGGAGCGTATCCTGACAGAGATGGATAAACTGCTGTGCGGCAGTCACGTGCTGCCGGTGCTGTTGAGCTGGCCGGACGTGCTGGCGATGTTCCTGCCGGAGATCGCGCCCTGCGTGGGCTTCGAGCAGCACAATCGCCATCATATCTACGACGTGTGGGGGCACAGCGCCCACGCAGTGGCCGCCGTCCCGGCGGAGGTGGTCCTGCGCTGGACTATGCTGCTCCATGATATCGGCAAGCCGGCGTGCTTTACCCGGGATGAACAGGGCGTGGGGCATTTTTATGGTCACCCGGCTATCTCGGCGGACCTGGCGGCGGATATCTGCCGCCGCCTGCGGATGGACAACCGCACGGCCGAACGCATCGTGACACTGGTGCGCTGGCACGACCGGGATATTGCCCGGACGGAGAAGGCTATTGCCCGCGCCGTGTCGCAGCTGGGAGAGGAGACGTTTCGGCAGCTGCTGGAGGTGAAGCGGGCCGACAACGCCGCCCAAAGCCCGGAGGATCGCTGCCGTCTGGCGGATATACAGCAGGCGGAGGATCTTCTGAACACGCTGCTGGCGAAGCGGCAGTGCTTTTCACTGAAGGACCTGACGGTGAAGGGCGGCGACCTGATGGCGCTGGGGCTGCGGGGGCGAGAGGTCGGTGATGCGCTGCAGTATCTGCTGAACGCCGTGCTGGACGGAACGCCTAACGATAAAGAGACCCTGCTGAAGCTGGCGGCGGAGAGAAAATAGCCCCGCGGCGCTTTCTGCGGGAAGGAGGTATAAGCTTCGACTTCCCGGAGGCAAGACAGCAAAAGAGGAAGATACCAAAAGGTGTCTTCCTCTTTTGGTGCCTCGTCGGGGATTCGAACCCCGGACACCCTGCTTAAAAGGCAGGTGCTCTGCCGACTGAGCTAACGAAGCGTATTCTATTATAAACCACCGAGGCGGAGAAAAACTGGCAGGGATGGCTGGACTCGAACCAGCGAATGAGGGAGTCAAAGTCCCTTGCCTTACCGCTTGGCTACACCCCTATTGGGAAGAGAGGGCTGGGATCAAATCCCATCCCTCTCTTTTTGTGGGGTGGGTAAAGGGACTCGAACCCTCGACACCCGGAACCACAATCCGGTGCTCTAACCAACTGAGCTACACCCACCATATACATCCGCACGGGAAGCGCTGACGCCCGTAAGGGGAAATGGCACGCCAGAAGGGACTCGAACCCCTGGCCTACTGCTTAGAAGGCAGTTGCTCTATCCAACTGAGCTACTGGCGCGTATCTGTCAAGTTGGAGCGGGTGACGGGAATCGAACCCGCATCCCCAGCTTGGAAGGCTGGTGCCCTGGCCATTGTGCTACACCTGCATTCGCCCTCCGCAAAAATCGTCAGCTCTGTTATAATAGCATCAGTGTCCCGTTTTGTCAACATTTTTTCGGAAATTCCTTCGGCTTTTTGTGTTACCGGAGCAAAGCGGACAGGAGTGCTGCTCCGTCGACGGTTTCCGGCCGGGAAAATGCGCCGCAAAGGCGCTCGGGATGCCACTGGACAGCAAAGGCGGGAAGCGCCTTATGCGCGATCGCCTCGACCGTGCCGTCGGGAGCGCAGGCAAGGACTTTCAGCCCCCCACCCAAGGTTTCGACGGCCTGGTGGTGCGCGCTGTTGACCGTGAAGCGCGCGCCGTACAGCGCACGCAGCAGTCCCGGTGCGGCATGGACAATGTGCAGATGGTCGCGGCCGCACACTTGGGCGTGGCCCAAAATGTGCTGGTGCAGCGTGCCGCCGAAATAGACGTTGAGGAGCTGCAAGCCGCGGCAGATGCCGACGACGGGCTTTCCCGCGCGCAGAAATTCGTCAACGAGCGCAAGCTCGCGTTCGTCACGCGCTTCATCGATATCAGTCGAGCCGTTGATCTGCTGGCCATAAAAGCGCGGGTGAACGTCGCCCCCGCCGGGCAGCAGAAGGAGATCCGCCTCCCATGGCGTTTCTACGCATCGTGCGCCGACGAGCGAGAGCGCATCTTCGTAATTTTTCAGGTGTACCGATAGATAAACACGCTTCATGGGAGCAGAATATGCCGCAAATACGAAAAAATACCTTGCAAGACGCCAAAAGTTATGGCATAATAATTTGGCTGATAACAGCGCAAAAAATGCAGCGGTATCGAAGTGGTCATAACGGGGCTGACTCGAAATCAGTTTGCGAGCAATCGCACGAGGGTTCGAATCCCTCCCGCTGCGCCAAGAAGAGAAGAGACACCTGACGGTGTCTCTTCTTTTTTATTCTGCTGCGTCCCGCCTCCGCCGCAGGAGGTCTCCTGCCAACAGCGCCGCGGCGTAAAGGAGCGCGCCGGTGAGGACAATGAGCGAAAAATCGCGCTGCATCTGGTAGCTCGTCGTGACAAAGCCCTTGACGAGAAGGTGGCCAACGAGATAACAAGCGGGGATCAGCGCGAGATGGCCGAGCGCTTTGCCCGCTTTTTTCCTGCGGCAGAGGAAAAAGGCAATACTCAGAGGAATAAGAAGTGCCAATGATAGCAAAACGTAATAGCCGAGCGCCAGCCGCGGCAGGGAAATGATGCCGCCGTCCCTGCTGCCGCAGAGCAGCACATCGTCCTGTCCGTTGTTCGACGAATAGTAGACCGCCGCGCAGTTCGCGGTGTCGAGCGTGAAGAGCGTGCGCGCGGACTCCACTTTGCCAAGCGCGCCTTGCAGTGCGTCCGCCTCGCGCTGCACCTGTTCGACCGTATGCCCCGCCCCGGATTCGTCAAACGCGCCGCGCCATGTGTCAAGCGGCGTGCGCCATGCGGTGATGAAATAGACCGTCTTGCCGCTGTCCGGGTCCTGCGTACTCGTGACCTTTGTGCCGGACACAGGCGTGAGCAGGTTGACGGAAATGCTCTCAATGCCGCTGAGATCGGTCAGCCCGTCCGCCATGATCGAGCCGTCCGCGAGCGCTCGGGGAGAGCGCGTGATCATCCACTCTGTCTCGTCATACGGCAGATACTGCGGTGCGGTGAGATAGGCAAAGCCTGCCGCGGCCAGCGTCAGCGCGAGCGCGACGGCCAGCAGCACGGCGGTCAGCTTCCTGCGTCGAAGCTGCCGCTTCAAGTCGCGCAGCGGCTGCGCGCTGACGGGCGCGGGTGTCACGTCCGCCTTGAGCGCTGCGAGCTCTGCGCGGCAGGCTTCGCACTGAGCGAGGTGCCCGTCGACATATTCCTTCGTTCCCTCGCGCAGCATGTCCTCCGCGTAAAGCGGCAGAAGATCCTGCACGATGCTGCAAGTTTTGTCCATTTCAGTCGTCCTCCAATCCCTCGCGGATCATGCGCCGGGCCCGATGGTAGGTCACGCATGCCCAATTTTCCGTCTTGCCGAAGAGCGCGCCGATGTCGCGGAAGCTCTTCTCGCCGTACACGCGCCACATAAAGACCTCCTTGTACGGCTCTTTGAGCGCGTGCAGGAGCGCCTGGATGCGCTCTGAATCGCTGCGGTCGGCAAGCGCGTCCTCGTGGCGTTCCTCGGCGATCCGGCAGTCTTCGAGCGGCACAAGGCGCTTTTCGCGCCGCAGGTGCGAATAATAGAGATTCTTGGCGATCTGGCAGAGCCAGACGCGCACGCTGCACTCGCCGCGGAAGCGGCCGAGGGCGTCCATCGCGCGGAAAAACGTCTCGCTCGTCAGCTCCTCGGCGACGCTCTCGCTCCCGGAAAGCGAGAGAAGATAGCGGTACACATCGTCAAAGTACACGGCGTAGACCTCTTCAAAATCCGTCAGCACCCTCACCCCCTTCTGTCTATTAGACGGCGGAAAACCGGTTTTCTTACAAAAAAATCCGTCCCGATGGACGGATTTTTCTTTCTTACGTTTTGATGACCTTTTTCCTGCCGCACTTCGGGCACGTCAGCTCGATCTTGCCCACGCCGCGCGGCACGCGGCAGTATGCGCCGCAGGAGCAGCGGACGTATTTGTGCGCCTTGTCGGCGCGGCGGGCCTGCGCGCCGCGGATGGCATTCGCCTTCGGCGTCCACCAGGTCAAAAATTTCGCATTCTCGGCCTGACGGCGCGCGAGATTGCGCGAAAAAATGCGGAGCAGCACGACGAACATCAGCGCCGTGGACACAAAGTACAGCGCCTGCGACACGCCGCGCACGTGAATGAAGGAGCTCAGCAGGCTGAGGACGACCTCAAGCACGACGAGCGCCCAGCTCAGCGCGTCCACACCGTTGCGGCCGTACATGAAGCGGGAAAGGGCATTGCGGAATTTGCTCACAGTAACAACTCCCCGGAAAATCAAGATGGGTGTATTGTAGCACGGTTTGCAGGCGGGGGAAAGGGCTATCACAGAAAGTTTACAAAAAAGGGCCGCCCGTTTTCAAACGGGCGGCCTCTTGATTCGCGGGAAATCGCTGCGCGGAGATTCAGATCACGCGAGGGCGCGGTACAGGAAGGTCACAGCGTCACCGCGGTTGCAGGTGCCGTTGGGATCAAAGATGCCGTTGCCGTAGCCGGTGGTGATCTTGTTGTTCACAGCCCAGAGAATGGCGTTGTAGAACGCGGCATGCTCGGTCTTGTTGACGTCCGAGAAGTTCAGGGAGCCGTAAACTGCGGGGTTGCTCTTGAAGCGGTACAGGAAGGTGACGATCTGCGCGCGGGTGCAGGTGGCGTCGGGAGAGAACTTGCCGTTGCCGGTGCCGGTGGTGATGCCCTGCTCGGTGGCCCAGATGATCGCCTTCATGTAGTCGGCGTGCGTGGTGGCGTAAACGTCAGTGAACTTGTTGGTGCTGCTGCGCGGCGCGGGAGAATTGGCGGCGCGCCACAGGAAGGTGACGATCTGCGCACGGGTGCAGCCCTGCTTCGGGGAGAAGGTGGTGGCGGAAGTGCCCTTGGTGATGTCGAGGTTCACGGCCCACTGGACGGAATCATAGAAGTAGTCGCCGGGTCTCACGTCGACAAAGTTCATGGTCTGCTTGACCTTGATGGCAAGCGTGCCCTCAGCCTTCTGGCCGGACTTGGTGCCGTAGGCGGTGAAGGGGATATAGACGATATCGCCGACCTTGGCAAACTTGGAGGTCACATAAGTCACGTCGTCGAGGTCATAGTGCTTGCTGCTGGTCTTGGGGTTGTAGTAGAACTCGTCCTTGGCGCTGACGGTGGCGTTGATGCCGGTGCTGCCGTTGTAGTAACGGTAGAGCGCGCCGGTGCCGTTGAAGTAAGAGGTGATGGCGCTGTTCTTGCCCACATCGAAGGTGACATAGTCGAGGTCAGCCTTCTTGTAGCTCTTGTCGGAATCGCGCAGGAAGTCGATGAACTTGTCGGAGCCGAGCTTGACCGCGCTGTTCACGCCGACCTCAAAGACAATGTCTTCCTTGACGACGGAGATCACAACCTCGCCGGTCATGCTGACCTTCTTGTCGATGACCTTGTCGTTCTTGTCGTACTGCTTGGCATACAGGGTGAAGGGAACCTTGATGGTGTCCTTGGCCTTGGCGACGGACTCGAAGGTCACCTTGTCGAGATTTTCAACCTCAGTGGAGGTCTTGATCTTGTCCTTGCCCTCGTAGAGGACACCCTCTCTGGTGGAGTTGGGCAGGGAGTCGAACTTGACATACTGCAGCTCGAAGTAGTCGCCTCTGTTGGTGTCGATGTTGTCATCGGCGTAGTCGTTCATGAAGGACTCGAAAGCCTTCTGGTCGAAGGAAACGCTCTCGCCCGCGACCACGCTGTACTTGACAGCGTAGGACTTCTGGGAAACTTCAATCGTACCGGTGGAAGCAACGCCGTCCTTGTCAAGGCCAACAACATAGAGGGTCACAGTGGTCTTGTCCTTGAACGCGGAAGCGGGAATGGTGACGGTCTTGTCCTCCTTGACGGGGCCGTCAAATTTGCCGACCTTGCTGCTGCCGGTGTAGTAGCCGTTGTAATCGGATACCTTGGAGGTGGTGTAATAGAGATACTTATAGTCGGAGTTGGTGAACGTAACGTCCTTGTTGGCGGCGTTACCGGTCACGGTCTCCTTGATGTTGCCAGCAGAGATAACAGGAATGGTGAGCGTGATCGTGTAGGACTTGTTATCATCGCCGCTCACAGTCATGGTCATCGTGGCATCACCAATGAAACCTGCGGCGGTACGGAACTCAAGACTATCATTCTTATCGATGTTACGGCCAGAGGCAGAGACCTTATTGGATCCATAGTAGAGCACGCCGCCCTCGTCAGCTGCGGTCGGGACACCGGAAAGATTGATATAGCTGTTCTTCTTAACGTTGACGCGAGAAGGGAGCGCCTTATTGGCAGCAGCTTCCAGATCATCGTAGTCAAACTTAAGCGGATCGCCGTTTTCAACCTTATCAAGGCTGGCGCTGAGCAGTTCGCCGGTGACATAGATCGTCTTCGCATCGAGGGTCTTGCCCTTATAGGTGGCCTCGACGGTGATGGTCACTGTGTCATTGGCATCAAGGGTAATGCGCGTTTTGCCGGTGGTGTTCTCAGAAGAAGAAAGAGACACAACGCCGCGTTTGCTGGGAGTAAACTTATACTTGACCTCGCCGGAAACAGGTCGGTCAGTCGACCAATCAATCACGGAGGCGGTAACCGTATCATAGGCACCTTTTTTCGAAAGCGTAACGCTTTCCTTGTCCAGAGTCAGACGAACATCTTCGTCGACGATCTTATAGGTGCAGGTCGTTTCCTTTACGGGAGTCTCGTTGTCGCCGGAGAAAACCTTGCAGGTCACAGTAGTGGTACCAGTGCGGGTGGTATCGGAAGCAGTCAGAATATACTTCTCATTGCGGCCGTGGCTGGAATCAATACTATCATTCACATACCACTTATAGGTGGGATTCTCAACGCCCGGGGCAGATGCGGTCAATTCCAGTCTGCCACCCTTGAGAACTTCGTAGTTTTCGCCGACCTTTTGAACACTGCCAGTGATGGAGATGCTAGGCTCGCTGGCAACAATGACCTTAGCGGCAGTGCATTTGACGGGAGAGTCAACAGCCTTGCCACCGACTTTAACGGTAATGGTGCAGCCAGCCGTCACGGTCTTCGGAGAGCTGGTGGTGTTGGTCAGCTTCTTGCTGACACTCTCGTTGCTGCCGGAAACGTCGCCGGTCCAAGCATACTCCAAAGTGTAATCCTTGCCCTTAGTAAGGGTTACTTCTTCGGTATCGCCGGTCTTGCTCTTAACGGTAATATCCCCGTCAATGGAGAAGTCAACCGTGGTATTATGCTTGACATTAAAAACATCCTTGCCGTCAACCTTTGCCTTGACAGCGGGCGTACCAGTGATGCTGTAGGTGACTTCGGGAGCAGCGACGGTGATTGTGGTTTCCAGAGTCACAGTGACGGAGCCGTCTGCCTTCGCGGTTTTGTAATTACAGGTAACGTCACAGCTAATGGTTGCAGTACCCGCAGCTACAGCCGTAGCTGTTGCCTCACCAGACTTTCCAGTGTTGGCAGGAGCAACTGTCACAATTTTGCTGTTGCTGGACTTAAAGTTGCCTATTGTAACCCTCGGCGCTTCAGTAATAGTTACTTCTTTGCCGTTAACGGTCAGCGTACTATTCGCAGATAACATCTCAAGCTCTGTGGTGTCGACCTTGATCGTCTGCGTTTCACCAACTTTAAGTGTGGCGCTAGATGGTGTAATCGACACACCACTAATGGTGTTTCCGATTGCATTTGCCGGAACGATGACCAGACTCAAAATCATGGTCAACGCCAGCAGCGATGAGAGAAATTTCTTCATAATTTTCTTCATCCTTTCTCATTTTTGTGATTTGCTCTGCGCGCACAGAGCAGTTCTCATACATCGGCATTATATCATGCCGCGGGAAATTAGGGAACAGGAAAATGCAAATTTCAGAAAAACTTTATTTTCCAATTTTTCCTGCCGCCCCCCCTGTATGTTATTAGACGCAGGAAAGGGGGGATTTGTTGCAGGAACGGACAAAAAATTTCAAAAATTTTTTACGCCGCGAAAAACCGCATGTACACAAACACCCCCGCCGCAATCTGGCAGAACAGGATCGCCGGAATGCCGAAGCGGAAATACCAGTGGCGCGTTTTATGGTGAAAGACGCGCATGCCCAAAAGAGCACCCGCGCTGCCGAGCAGCAGCGCGAGTGCAAAGAGTGTTTTTTCGGGGACGCGGCGCGCGCCGGGAATTCTGGCGCGGCGCTTATCCGCGCCGTAGACGAAAAACGTGATGAGATTGATCGCGGCGAGATAAAGGACAAAAAATCTCACTTTTCGAGCTTGCTGAGCTCCACGGCCGCCGCCGCGCCGAGGCGGGCGTTGTTAAAGACGAGCTGAATGTTGGAATCCAGGCTGTCGCCGCCGGTGAGATCCTTGATCTTGGCGAGGAGGTACGGCGTGGTGGCCTTGCCGTGAATGCCGTCCTTCTTCGCGTCCTCCACGGCCTCGGCGATGGCCTTGTCGATGACTGCCTTGTCCATGGAGTACTCCTCGGGAATGGGGTTGGTGACGAGGAGGCCGCCGCGCAGACCCAGTTCGCGCTTGACGTGGAAGGTCTTGGCAAGCTCGGCGGGCGTGTCGAGCTGATAGTCGACACCGAAGCCGGACTTGCGCGTGTAGAACGCGGGCAGCTCGTCGGTGCCGTAGCCGATGACGGTCACGCCGTGGGTCTCGAGGTATTCGAGCGTGAGGCCGAGGTCGAGAATGGACTTCGCGCCCGCGCAGATGACCATGACGGAGGTGTTTGCCAGCTCTTCAAGGTCGGCGGAGATGTCGAAGGTCTCCTGCGCGCCGCGATGCACGCCGCCGATGCCGCCGGTGGCAAACACGCGAATGCCCGCCATGTCGGCGATCATCATCGTGGCGCCGTCCTTGCCCTGCGCGACGAGCACGGGCAGGTCGCGGCGGGAGGCCTTGGGAATGCCAGCGCCGGTGCGGCCGAGGTAGTCGATCTCTTCCTTGGAAAGGCCGGCTTTGAGCCGTCCGCCGATGATGGCGATGGTGGCGGGGACTGCGCCCGCGTCGCGAATAATTTGCTCGACCTTGAGCGCCGTTTCGACGTTCTGCGGGTAGGGCATGCCGTGGGAAATGATGGTGGATTCGAGCGCCACGACGGGCTTGCCAGCTTTGAGCGCCTCGGCGACCTCGGGGGCGATGTCCAGATACTTGTTCATGTTAAAATCCTCCTGTAAAGTAATAGGTGAAAGTTTCACGTTTACCTTTTGAGGTAAGATTTTAAGATAACACACAAATTCCGAAAAGTCAATCAAAAGCAGGGCTTGCAATCGCACAGAAAGTAGCATATAATAAGCGCATTATCCCGCGAAAACCCACAAAAGGAAAGGAAATTATTATGGAACGAGTGAGAATTGCCGCGATCTTCGCCGACAGCGAGCGCTACGGCGGCGAAAGCGTCACCGTGTGCGGCTGGGCGAAGACCATCCGCGATATGAAAACCTTTGGATTCATCGAGCTGAACGACGGCTCGTGCTTCCGCAATTTGCAGGTGGTGATGGACGCGAATTCTCTTTCTAATTATAAGGAGATCGCCGCGCAGAACGTCGGCGCCGCGCTCATCGTGCACGGCACGGTGGTGCTGACGCCCGAGGCCAAGCAGCCGCTCGAGGTCAAGGCAACGGAGATCGAGATCGAGGGCGCGTCCAGCCCCGACTATCCCTTGCAGAAAAAGCGCCACAGCGTCGAATATCTGCGCACCATTCAGCATCTGCGCCCGCGCACGAACCTCTTCTCCGCGGCGTTCCGCGTGAGAAGCGCGGCGGCCTACGCCGTGCACGAGTTCTTTCAGAGCCGCGGCTTCGTCTACGTCAACACCCCCATCATCACCGGCAGCGACTGCGAGGGCGCGGGCGAGATGTTCCAGGTGACGACGCTCGACCTTGAAAACCCGCCGAGAACGCCCGACGGCAAGGTCGATTACAGCAAGGATTTCTTCGGCAAGAAGACGAGCCTGACCGTCTCCGGCCAGCTCAACGCCGAGAACTTCGCCATGGCGTTCGGCGACGTTTACACCTTCGGCCCCACGTTCCGCGCGGAGAATTCCAACACCGCGCGCCACGCCGCCGAGTTCTGGATGATCGAGCCGGAGATGGCCTTCTGCGACCTCAACGGCGACATGGAAGTGGCGGAAGCGATGATCAAGCACATCATTCGCCGCGTGATGGAGCGCTGCCCGGACGATCTTGCGTTCTTCAACAGCTTTGTCGACAAGGGGCTCATCGAGAGACTTCGGCACGTTGCCGAGTCCGACTTTGGCCGCGTGACCTACACCGAGGCCGTGAAGCTCTTAAAGGAGAGCGGACAGAAGTTCGACTACCCCGTCGAGTGGGGCATCGACCTCCAGACCGAGCACGAGCGCTACCTCACCGAGGTAGTTTTCAAGCGCCCCGTGTTCGTCACGGACTATCCGCAGGAGATCAAGGCGTTCTATATGCGCCTCAACGATGACGGCAAGACCGTCGCGGCGGCGGACTGCCTCGTTCCCGGCATCGGCGAGATCATCGGCGGCAGCCAGCGCGAGGAGCGCATCGAGCTGCTCGAGCAGCGCATCCGCGATCTCGGCATGAATCCCGAGGATTACTGGTGGTACTGCGACCTGCGCCGTTACGGCTCCTGCCGTCACGCGGGCTTCGGCCTCGGCTTCGAGCGCATGGTGATGTATTTGACGGGCATCGGCAACATCCGCGACGTGGAGCTGCATCCCCGTACCGTGGGCAACGCGGACTTTTAATTCTTCAAAAAACAAGGGACACGGTTTCCGTGTCCCTTGTTTTTTGAGAATTACACTCCGCTTCGTGCCTTGCCGCCCAAAGGGCGGCTTCGACACGCGCGGAGCGAGAAGAGTTTTTTGGCACGCGCATGTCGCGCCAAAAAACGATTCGAAATCATTTCGCGTCTGCGCGATTTTGCATTTGCGGAACATTTTTCCCGCGATTTGCGTCTATATGGGTATCCGAAAGAAACGAGAGGTGAACTTATATGAAAAAGCGATCTTCCCTTCTGCTGATCTTGATGCTGCTTGTGCTCGCGGGCTGCGGCGCAAAGCCCGCGCCCACCGAGCCGCCGGAGCTGACGGTGACGAACGCGCAGGGGGCGAGCATCACGGCGCGCAGCGGCAGCTACGACTGGGACTATGAGGCCGGAGGCGGCCAGCGCACGAGCGCGATCGCCTGCGGCATGCATCCGCTGGACGAGACGCTCCGCGACAGCACGCCGGCTCTTGAAATGCCCATCGCGGTGTCGGCGTCCTTCTACTACACGGTGACGCTCGATTTCGGCGACTGTGCGCCCGATTCCGTCACCTTGCAGTACTGGAACGAGCAGTGCTGGGGCGACACGCAGGCGACTGCCGAAAAACTGACCGTACAGCGGCAGGACGACGGAACGTATACTGTTGAGCTGATCCCGAGCGTCGGTATTTTTGAGGTGGACGCGCAGTGGGACACGAAGGACTACTGCGGCAGGGCGTTCTACTCCTTCTGCACGAAGGCGGCGGAGTGACGATCGGAGCCTCTTTCTCTGGCAGCAACTGAAGCGAACAAAAAAAGAGAGCGGCATGCCGCTCTCTTTTTTTCGTTATTTCTCGTCGATTGAAAGCCACGTCCGGTCGAAGCCGCAGGGCAGAAGCTCGCGGATCGACAGGCGCTTCTCCTCGCCCTTTTTGTTGAGGCAGATGACCTCCATCTCGGGGCCAAACTCGTAGAGCACCTGGCGGCACGCGCCGCAGGGGTAGCAGTAATCGTCGCTGCGCCCGGCGATGACGATGCGCGCAAAGCGGCGGTGCCCCTCGCTCACGGCCTTGAAGGCCGCGGTGCGCTCGGCGCAGTTTGTGAGGCCGTAGCTCGAATTTTCGATGTTGCAGCCGGTGAAGACCGCGCCGTCGTCGCATTCGAGCGCCGCGCCGACGGGAAAGTGGGAATAGGGCACATAGGCCATGTCGAGCATGGCGACGGCCTTGGCTTTGAGCTCATCCAGCGTCATGGTTTGCCCTCCTTACTGATCCCAGCGCACGCCAAGATCGGGGCGCACGGTAAGGTCGATGATGTCCTTTGCGTCATAGAACTGCTGATACCAGCTCAAAACGCGCTTACTGCCGCGCAGCGTCGTGCCGTCCGGGTGCAGACGGTCGCAGATGACGGCGGAGATGTCGGGCTTGACAAAGCTGAAAGAGCTGGTGCCGACGCTTGCGAACACGCGGAAGCCCTGACTTTGCAGGTACTTGAAGCGCTCGCCGGTGGTGTGCCAGTCGTCGCCGTCGGGACGTCCGCCGTGCGGATAGAACAAAATCTGCGTGGGGCCGACGAGCGAGCCGACCTCGTCCGCCCAGCGCTCGGTGTCGTTGATGATGGTCTGCATCGACTTGCTGTCGAGGCGGATGTGACCCCAGGTGTGGCTGCCGAACGTCCAACCCGTTTCCTTGAGGCGCTCGATGACGGGCTTGACCGCCTCGATCTCGCTCGCGCGATAGGCGTCGAACGCCGGACGGTCGGGGGAATCGGCCGCGATGTCGCGGTCGTCCTGCGTGCGGTAGCCCAGAATGCCGCAATAGCCTGTCAGCGAGAAGATGGCCTTCGCGCCGTTCAGTGAAAAATCAGGGTGCTCGTAGACAAACTCGTCGAGAATGGGCGTCGCGTCGAGCTCCTTGGTCAAAAATGTCTCATTGGTGTACGGATCGGTGCACTGCGCCCAGATTTCGCCGTCCTCGCCGACGACGAGCTTGCTCGTGAAGCCCTCGTCGAGCATATACGGATAGTAGTTCACGTCGTCAAAGCTGATGACGAGGGGCTTTTTGCCCTCGGGCAGCATGAGGGTGTTGCGCACCATGTGCGTGCCGGTCTCGTCCGTCACCTCGCTCCAAACGTCCTCCATCGCAACGAGAATGTAGCCGCGGTCGTACACGGACTGCAAGATCTTCTTGTACTCGTCCGCCGTGACCATCCAGTCATCGAGGCCGTAGCGCTGATCCTGCGAGGCATTGCAGTCGTGGAAGGCCCACTGCGGATAGGCGATGACGGGGTGGAAGAAAAGATGCTCCACCACCTGCTCAGGCCCCCACGCCTGTGTGAGCTGATCCTCCGACCAGTAGGTGCGCACCGCGTCGTAGGGGTCGGCGGCGGAGTCGTCGGGCTCGGCGTCGGGATTGTCGTCCACCACGGTGTCGCCGCCGTCGGGCGGGGAATTTTTATCGCCGCAGGCGGTCAGCAGCGAGAGCAGCATCAGCGCGCTGAGCAGCAGCGCCAAAAAACGTTTCATGTCGGATCTCCTTTCCTTTTGTCGCGGTTATTATAGCAGACTTCCTTTCTTTTGACTACGCTTTTCGCGGTTTTGTTCCCATTTGTAACTATTTGGCAGCAAAATGCGCGCCGATAACGCGCGCGGAAGAAATTTTTTCCGGCGCGTTGCCGCAAAACGTACAATGTCCGCTGCCTTACAGCCTAAAGCTGTAAGGCAAACGATTTGCCTTGCCAATTTTATCAATTGGGGGATCGACATGAAAAAAACCGACAACTATTCCCTCCCGCAGTGGGAGAAGCAGGACTTCATCAAGATGGAGGACTTCAACGACGCTTTCGGCAAGACCGACGCGGCGCTCAAGGCGAACGCCGACGCGACCGCGACCGGACTGAACGCGGAAATCGCCGCGCGCGGCGAAGCCGTTGCCGCCGAAGCGGAGAACCGCAGCGCCGCGCTCGCGGCGCTGCAAACAGCGCTGTCTGCCGCCATTGGCAGCGGCGGCAAGACCTGCCGCATCTTCACCGGCAGCTATACCGGAACGGGGACAAGCGGGATCGACGCGCCTGTGGAGTTGGTCAGCGGCTTCAAGCCCATGCTGCTGATGCTTGTTCACGGTGATCTCAGCTTTTTCCGCATTCGCCGCGGCGAGGGCAAGTACAAGGAGCAGGAGTTCACCAGCTCCGGCGGCAGCAGCAGATTTTATATCACATGGGAGGATACAAAGGTTAGTTGGTACAGCACGGCGACCCCCTCGGCCGCCGGTGCGGAAGGACAGGCAAACACCACTGGCGAGACATACTATTATCTGCTGCTCGGCTTCAGCGAGAACGCAGAGGGTTGAAAAAGCAATAACGCAAAAAAACAGCCCCGAGGCAAAGGCCTCGGGGCTGTAAAACTATGCAGTTTTAATGCACTGTTTCAGTGATTAGCCGTCGTTCTGGACGTCCAGATAATCGGACTCGCAGATCAGCTGGTTAGCCGCATTGTAGACGCAGACCTTGTAAGAACCAGGCTGATTGATGGTAATCGTAGTGGCAGCGCCAACCTCGGTGGTAGTACCGACGGTGTTCTCAACACCATTGTTCAGGCGGACAAACTTGATCGTGGCAGCATCCTTCTGAGCATCAGCGCTAAGGGTGGCAGTCAGAACGTTGTTATCCTCGGACAGGGTGACGCTGTAATCAGCATCAGCCCAAGAGAAGGTAACGGTGAATTCCGCCTTGCAGACGGTATCGGTGCCCGCCAGAGTAACCTTAACGACGACTGTCTGGGTGTCGGCAGTAACGTTTTCGGTGACGATCTCACGGCTGCCCCACTCGCAGTTGGTCATGGGATAAACGTTGACCATCTGTGCTGCGGTGAGCGCAGTAAAATCGGTGCCGTAAGGAACGGTGGTGGTGTAGTTGCCGTCGGAACCCGCAGTAAGAGCAACGTTAGTAACCTCGTTCTTAACGCCGTACTCGATAGCCGTGTGCTCCTTAACGCTATACTCACCGTTAGCAGCAAACGCGAACTTAGCATCGTTAGCGATCAGCTCAGTCTTGCCAGCCTTATCAGTGATGTGATACTTGGCGGCTGCGTTGAACGCGTTGTCCAGCTCCTTGAGGGTGTACTTGATGGCATCGCCAGTCTCGGTCTCGATGGGATACCAGTAGGAATCACCATTGATCTCGAACTTGCCATACTTCACGGTATCGTCGACAACGAACGCGCACTCGACGATCGCAACATCGTTGTTATCGTCGTTGTGATCCTTGTAGACGACTGCGGCCTGAGCGGTCTTATCCCAGTAGAACGTGTAGACGGGAGCAGTCTTGCCGACCTCAAGCTTGTCGGTATCGGTCAGGTCATAAACGACGTTGGCGTTCATGAAAGTATCCCAATCGGTGTTCTTGCCTTCCTCGCGGGCCTTGACAGTATTGGTGTTACCCATCAGCTTCAGGGAGGAGAGGGTGCTGTCGTACCAGCCGAAGTCATACAGATCGTTGTGATCCTTTGCGTACCAGACGACATTGCCAACGACGTCCTTGCCGTTGATGGCGCCCTGACCAAGCTGCTTGTAAGCGGAGAACTCGATGACCTCGCCGTTGAGGTTCACACCGTAGTAGGTGTAAATGTCGAGCTTGGAGCCGGTCGTGGTGGTCTTGGTGTAATCATAGATATAGGCGTAATCATCATACCAGACGGCGGGCAGGTAACCGAGAACAGCTGCCTCGAGAACCTCGTCGTCGTCCTTGTCGGTCTCGAGATAATCAACATCAACGTCCTCATAGTAGCCCGGGATACCGGTCTCGTTGTTCTTGGCGTCATACTTGCCGACGTTCACGCCGTAGTGGGCGGTGAACTTATCAGCAGCGGTCTCTTCCTTGCACTGATAGAAGACGATGGAACCATCGGTGACGGCGTAATTCTTGTTGGCGATCTTCATGGTGGCGGCGCCCTGAACGTAGGCAGAAGAAAGCTCAGCGCCATTGGTTTCAGTGGCGTCGGTCAGCGTGTAGACGCCGTCCTTGACGGTGTACTTCACGAGAACGCCGAGGTCAATGTAGTTACCGGTGGCCTTGGGGGAGCCGGTATAGGTCTTGTTGTAGTTGATTGCTGCAACATTTGCAAAGTGGATGTTGCCGTCATACTTGTCGTGGTCGACCTGAACGTAACCGGTCTCGGTGCCGTCGGTCAGGAGGAGGTTGACATAGTACTCGATGTCGTCGTGCTTATCGCTCAGCACGCTGTAGGCGTCGATGACCATGGCATACGCAGCCGCAGCCTTGTCCCAGCTGGTGTAAACGACGAAGCCGCCGCGATCCACATAGATATAGCCGTCCTTGTCGAAGGTGCTCTTGATCTTGGTGAAGAGGCTGGCCTCATCGCTCGTGCCCTTCAGGCCGGACTGCTCATAATCCTTGCTGTCGAAGGTGATGTACGGATCAGCCTTGCTGGGCTCGGTGTAAGCGGACTTCTGGCCGGCGATAGCCGTGAGCTCCTCGAAGTAACGGACGCCGTCAACCATGTCAACATAGGTGAAGACATCGTCCTTGGCGAGCTCCTCGTAACCGGAAACCTCGTCCTTGTCGAAGGTCTTGCCCTGGATCTTGACCTTGTCATTCTTGGCAAGGTAATCAGCCGTCATAACATCAACGATGGGGTTGATCACGATAACGGTGTCGATGTCGCCGTCGTCGTCGATATCATAGATGGCCTTTTCGGAGCCCTTGACCTTGAGAGCAGCCTCAATGTCAGCAGCCTTCGCGTCCTCATTGCCGTTCAGGAAGTAGTTCATGTCGCCTTCCTTGGCGATGAAGTCGGTCTTGTTCTTGGTGGTCCAATCGGTGTTCCAGCTCTCATACTTGGTGGCGAGCAGGGTATCATCATAGAACACGTCGGTGATAGCAGTGGTCTTGGTGGCCCAGACGTGACCGTAACGGCCGGCATCGAACACGTCCTGATCAGCAACCGTGATGACGACATCGTCAGCAGTCTTCTCACCCTTCTCGGTGAGGACCATGGCTTCCTTCTTGGCGTTATAGGTGATGTAACCCTCGTAGGAAGCGAGATTGAACGCATCGCCCAGAGTCTTGTTCTTGGCGAAGATCTTGTTGTCAGCCTTCTCGTTCAGGCTGACGTTCTGATAGCCGAACGCAGCGGTGTAGGTGACCATCGGGACCTGGATAGCCTGGAACAGCAGCTCGGCAACCACTTCACGGGTAGCGGGAGCGTTGAGGTCCACGCCCTTGACGTTGTCAAGGATGCCCTGACGCTCAGCGATCTCAGCAACGTGGAGCGCCCAGTCAGCGCCGGTGAACTCGTTCTTCTGATCGTAACCGACAGCGCGGAGGATCATGGCAAGAACTTCATAACCGGTGACCTTGCCGGAGGGGACGAAGGTGCCGTTGGGATAGCCCTTGACCAGAGCGGCGTTGGCGCAGTAGCCGATGTAGCCCTTGGCCCAACCGGCGCCGGCCATGTCACCGAACTTGTTGTAGGTCTCATAGTTCTTGACATAGGCGTCCTTCACGTCACCGGTGTAGATGCGATAGACGATCGCAGCCACCTCGGCACGAGTGATGGCGTTCTTCGGCTGGAAGCTGAAGGTGCCATCTTTCTCTTCGTAGCCCTTGAAGACGCCAAGACCGTTGAGAACGGCAGCAGACTCGGCGTAGGTCTCGTCGATGTCCTTGACATCCTTAAAAGCTGCGTTGGCGCTGACGGCCAGGGACAGAGTCATGACCAGAGCCAGCACCATTGCGAGTAACTTTTTCATAGATGTTACTCTCCTTTCATAAATTTCCATCTTTCCGGGGCAGTCAAGCGGCGGCGCGGCGGCCCTTCCGGGTGGCGGTCGAAAAAAGAAGATGCTCAAAAAGTTGCGAAACTTTTCGATTTCTACCATTTACGCGCCGTTTTGCGGAGAAAACTGCCGTTTTGGTCGTTATCGTATCCCCTTAGGAAAATTGATTTTCCTTGCCGCGCAAGGCACGGCGGCGTTTCCTGGTAGCGGTTTGGTAGCGCTCCAAAAATTTAAAGTGCGGTTTTCTCTTTGACTGCAAGGCTTTGCGGAAGTGCTACCATGGTAGCGGTCCCGTTTTACTTAAAAAAAGACGGTGCAGAAAAACTGCACCGTCTGCGGAAATTTATGATAGATTTTCTGTATGTTTACACGTTGAAGTGGAAGTAGATCATATCGCCGTCCTTAACGACGTACTCCTTGCCCTCGCTGCGGAGAAGGCCCTTCTCCTTCGCGGCGGCAACGCTGCCGCAGCGGATCATATCGTCGAAATTGATCGTCTCGGCACGGATAAAGCCGCGCTCGATGTCGGAGTGGATCTTGCCGGCGGCCTGCGGCGCCTTGGTGCCGTTTTTGATCGTCCAGGCGCGGCACTCGTCCTCGCCGTAGGTGAGGAAGGAGATGAGACCGAGCAGGGCGTACGAGCACTTGATGAGGCGGTCGAGGCCGGACTCCTGAATGCCGAGCTCTTCAAGGAACATCGCGCGATCCTCACCGTCCAGCTCAGCAATGTCCTGCTCAAGCTTGGCGCAGATGGGCAGCACCTGTGCGCCCTCCTTTTCGGCGAGCTCCTTGACCTGCTGGAGATACTGGTTGCCGTCCTGATTGGCAAAGCCGTCTTCGTCCATGTTCGCAGCATAGATGATGGGCTTGAGGCTCAGAAGATCGGCCGTCGCGATCAGCTCGGCGTCGTCCTTGGAAACCTCGAAGGTGCGCGCGCTCTTGCCCGCGTCGAGGTGCTTGGCAAGGTCGGAGAAGAGCTCGACCTCGTGCAGGAACTTCTTGTCGCCCTTGGCCATCTTTGTAGCCTTTTCCACGCGGCGGTTGACCATCTCAAGGTCCGCCATGATGAGCTCCAGATCAATCGTTTCGATGTCGCCGAGGGGATCGACGGGAACGTTTGTATTGGCGTCGGCCACGACGTGCATGATGTTTTCATCGTCGAAGCAGCGTACAACGTGCACGATGGCGTCGGTGCGGCGGATATTCTCAAGAAACTTGTTGCCGAGACCCGCGCCCTGGCTCGCGCCCTTGACAAGACCTGCGATGTCAACAAATTCGATAACGGCGGGGGTCTTCTTTTTGGGGTTGTACATCTCGGCGGTGCAGAAGGGGTAGTTGGCGCTCTCCGCGCCCGCGTTGGTGATCGCGTTGAAGAGAGTGGACTTGCCGACGTTGGGAAGTCCGACGATACCTAATTTCATATATACTCATTCTCCTTCGATTTTTCCTTGATTTGCAAGGGTTTTCGGGTTTTGGCTTTTCGGCTACTACGCCATTTTTACGCCATTTTCGCATTGAGTTTTATGTCAGAAAACCCTTTTGACTCAAACTGCCGTACAGCTTGGTCGAGCGAATCGGTAGTTACATGAACATACCTATCCATCGTTGTTTTGATACTGGCATGACCCAATAGCTTTTGCAGCACTTTCGGCTGCATACCACTTTCGATGGCTCTTGTGGCGTAAGTATGGCGTAGAGCGTGCATACAAAAGCGATTTATCCCTGCCTCGTCGCAGAGCTTGTAAAGGTGGGTATCATAGGAGCTGTTCTTCGCTGGCTCTCCTGTACGCCAGTTGATAAAAACAAGGTCACGCATAACAAGCTGTGAGGTTGTGCCTGTGCGCCTGTCTATGTATTCAAGCGTCTGTGAAAGCAAGGGAGACTCTTTCCTGTTATCCCGGCTATCCCAAATGCTTTTCAGAATATCGTAGGCTCTGTTCGTCAAGGGAATTGTGCGATAACTCTGTTGAGTCTTTGGAGGACCTGCACGCCAGTATTTTTGAGCGTGCCTAAACTCCAAAGTCTTGTTGACCGTAAGTGTTCGTTTTTCAAAGTCAATCGCATCCCAAGTTAATCCAATCATTTCGCCAGTACGCAAGCCTGTTTCGAGGATAAGGGCGTATTGGTTATAGTTGTGGGAACGCTGGGCAACTTCAAGAAAACGTTGTTGGTCATCGCAAGTAAGAAACTTTATATCATCCACAGCACGAACTGGCTTTGTAAACCGCACACCATCCATTGGGTGTCTGGCAATCAAGTCATTCATTTTCGCCGCCTTGAACAATGTGCCCATAGCAATATAGGCTTGTCGGATAGTAGAACCAGCATAATCAGCGTCCATCCGAATCAAGACTTGCTTACAGTGCATGGGCTTGACATTGGCAATCGCCATTCTACCGATAACGGGCTGAATGTTTTTGGAATATCGCTCCCGATAATTGCGGAGCGTATTAGGGGCTAAGTCACCTACTATATTTTCAATCCAGAAACTAAACCATTGGTCAACCGTTGTTTCGGTGGCAACAAAAACTTCTTCGTGCTTGTCGGCATATTTCGCTTCTTCCATCCAATTCCTTGCTTCGGGAATAGTCTGAAAATATTTCTCATGCCTTTTTCCTGTTTTATCAACAAATCGTGCGCTGTATAAACCGTCCTTTCTTTGGTAGATACCCTTACCGCAGTCTTTTCCTTTGAGATTTTTTCCCATGAAATGCTCCTTTCCCTTGAAGGGAAATGGACGCACTGCTACACGATAAGTATAGCAGATTTTGTCCATTCCCTCAAGTAGTTATTGTGAAAAACTCTCCGGCAATTTGTAAATTTTTCGGAACTTCTTATATCACCAGTTTCTCACTGATGAATTGCTCAAATTCCTTTCGTTTGACCAGCTTCTTTGTGCCGACAAACAAAACGAAGGGGCAGTTGGGCGAGCGGAGCATACTGTCGATCTTGTTGATGCCGATGTTGCTGTATTCTGCCGCCTCCTTGGTGGTCAGTGTCATTTTCAGATGGATCGGAACGGTGCCGATGCAATTCTCCATGTAAAAGCTCCTTTCTTGGGTTTATCAGCCGAGCAGACGAGCCGCCGTTTTCAGATTGTCGGCAGCGGTGCTTTTGCGGAAGCTGTCTCCATCGAACATGATCGGGACGCAGACCTCCAAGATGCGGTCATAAATTCGGCGGTCATCCAGATCGACAGCTTGCTTCATAACGGAAAGCGGGATATTCGTAGTGACGATCATGGGCTTGCCGGTCAGCAGCCGTTTGTCAACCACATCGAACACTCGCTCCTTACCGAAGCTGGTGTTACGTTCTGCCCCCAAATCATCCAGAATGAGGAGGTCGGGGCGCATAAGCGATTTCATGTAATTGTCGCGGTCCGAACCGAAGTTACCCTGCATACGGTTGACTACATCAGACATTCCCACAAAGAGGACGGACTCCAGACGGTCAATCAGAGCGTTGGCAATGCATCCAGCGGCATAGGATTTTCCCGTGCCGACATTCCCGAACAGGAGCAGCCCGATTCCTGCTTTTTTGAACTCGTCCCAGTTCTGCGCGTAACCCCTCGCCTTTGCAAGCTGGGGCGTTGTAACTGCGGCCGACTCAAACCGCCAGCCAGCGGCGGGCATATCGCGGAACGCCTCGCTGCGGAGCATCGTCATGTAAGACATTCTCTCATATTCCCGACGCTCCGCTTCTTCCCGTTCTCGGCGTTCGGCGACGCACTTGCACATAACCGGGTGCTTGGTAAAGCCCTGTGCCTGAAGGTCTGCGGGGTAAAAGGCTTCTTTCGGCGTATGGCACTTGCCGCAGTATTTCAGCCCATCAGCGGAATTGATGTAATCGTCAGGTGCGGCATTAGCCGCTTCAACGGCATCAACCATTTTTGTAAAAATCGGATTCATAGACACTCTCCCTCGTTATCGTCGTAAGTGTAGTTTTTCGCTCTCCTGCCCTTGCTGTCCTCGTCCAACCACTTCTTGATGGTGGCGTAATGATTGGCATAGTGCCTGTCATTGGAAGCCATGTACCGGGACAGCCGCTCAATGTATTCGGCAGCTTTGCCGGGATAAGCCGTCTCCAGCCGGGAATATTCCTCTCCTGACAGAAAAACATTTTGATACTCTCCATATCGGCGGCGCGTACTCTCTACTCTTTCGGTCTTACTCTGTTCTTTATATTCTGTATTAGTATTACTTGTGGGCAATTTCTGCCCATCAAGAGGGGCGGTTTTCTGCACTTCTGAAAGGCAGCCTTTGCCCATCAGAGGGGAAGAAAGCTGCACCCCATCGGGTATTTGCAGAAACAGCCTGTTAGCCTTGGTCAAGCCCTGTCGGACGCGAGTCAGCAGCCCGGCATTTTCCAGTTCGCACAAGGCGGTTTTTACCGTTCTTTCGCTCCGATTCAGGTCATTCGCCATCTGCTTGATTGTGTAGATGACATACACATTTCCGTCCTCTGATACCCACCCCGATTTTTGCGAAAGCATCGTGCGATTCAGCAGGAGGGCATACAGCAGTTTAGCGTTGATGGAATGTTCGCTGACTACCATAAATTGTGGCAAAGGAATGAACGGTGGGAGCGAGGTATCAATCTTGATATAGATGGCGTATCACTTCCTTTCGGTGTCTGCGGTATTCATGGTGGCGTTCCATCGGGTCCGCGAGGGGAGTACGCAGATGTACCACCCTTTTTTGCCCTCTTGGATTGATAATGCGGGCAAATAACGACAACCGCCCGGAAACTCTGCTTGCAATCGTGGACGCAGCGGCGGCAGAGCGTGTTGTACGCCTTGCGTCCCCGGTCATTCAGGAAGAACGACCATTCCAGCTTTTTTGATTTGCTCATGCGCGGCATATCTGTACTCCTTTCCCGAATTACAATTCGTTTCTCTGCTGTACTTTCAGCAGCTCCCATACGTCAGCCATCCGTTCTTTCAGCTCGGCAACGTCGGCATCGTAGAAATGCCCGGTGCTGTTGATGCGGCGGCAGACGTGGTTGATGTTTGTGGCAATCCTGCTGACAGCGGCAGCTAACTTTTTCTGCTCGGTGTAATCGACCTTGATGATGTACCCGTCAA
>OHSG01000331.1_pt1 | contig 23687 bp, 20 predicted proteins | sample 1578601 | NCBI WGS metagenome assembly OHSG01 (sample SAMEA3879534, study PRJEB24766) | human gut metagenome | biome: human-associated habitat; feature: feces | place: USA | collected 1985/1987
GCTCCGCGAACGGCTCACCCAGAAGATACGGAAAGCCGCCCAACCGGACGGCGCGCACGTCCAACAGATTGACCAGCGACACGATTGCGTAGCATAAATCCCTGCCATAGCTTTGCAAACAGGCTGTGACCGCCTCGTCGCCAGCCGCAAATGCCGCCGCAAGCTCCGCAATCGCAGCCTCGTTCGGATCAGAACCATAGATATCCTGATAGCTGACGGGAATTCCAGCCGCCCGCAGGCGGGCAAACAGCGCGGTCGTCGAGCAGAATGTTTCGAGGCACCCCCGGTTTCCGCAGTTGCAGACCGGCCCATTGCGGTCGATCGAGATATGCCCGGCCTCCAGCGGCATACTGCGTCCGCCCGGCAGGACTGTGCCCGCGTCAATGCCCTCCTGTACGGTCATGACCAGAAGCGGCAGAGGAGGCGGCTCCGTATCCCGGAGAAACGCAGAATATGCCACAGCTGCAGCATTGTTCGACAACATGACATATGCGTCCGGAAACGCCGCCCGGGAATCGGGCAGGATCGTCGGACAACACTGCTGCCAGCTGCGGATCACGGCGGAAAAACTCAACCGCTCGGTCATGGTGTCGATCAGGCCCGGATACAGGATGTGGATTCCGAGCAGCTGCTCCTCCGCAAGCCCCAGCGCAGCAAGCTGTGCGCGCAGCTGTGCGATGATCGGCGCGCTTGTGCTTGCCGGAAGCCTGCTTCGTGTCTGCGTCAGCTTGTGCAGGCAGATATCGTAGACGCTCAGGATCGAGCCGTCAGAGAGGATTTCAAGTGTTGCGACCGCGCCCCGTGCAGCATTGACCGCAAGGTTGATCGGCCTCCGGCCACGCGCCGTACTCCCGACGGCCCCCAGCTCCACCAGCCAGCCGCCCTGCAGCAGCTCATCGACCAGCACCGTCACGGTCGCCGCCGATAAGCCGGATGCCTTCGTCAGCTCCGCACGCGAAATGGGAGAGCGGCGGCGCACAAGGTCAAACAGCAGCGTCGCGTTCTGATCCTTCAGATGTTGCTGATACGAAGCCGACGGCATGCCCGCCCGAATCTGAATCATGGTACGCCCTCCTTCGCTTCGATATGGATCTAATCTAGCATATCAAAACGCAAAAAACAAGCACGCGGCGTGTTTTCTCCATCGCGTACAAATTTATAAACTTTTCCGATTTATTTTAGTGGACAAAATAATTTGCGCGCGGTATGTTGAAGTTGTAAGAGTTGCAGCCGGAGCGCTGCGAAACAATCTGATTTTTATGAGGTGCATGAACATGGATAAAAAAGAAATCGCAATGAACGGCGCGGGCGTCGCCGAGCTCGGCTTCCCGATGTGGCCGCAGTTTGACCCGAAAACCAAGCAGGATATGGCCGACGCGATGGACTCCGGCCTTGTCAGCTACTGGACCGGCAAGAAGGGCATGGAGTTTGAAGAAAAATTCCGTCAGTGGTCCGGCGCGACCATGGCAGTTTCCTGCTCCTGCGGCACGGCAGCCCTGCACATCGGCATTTCCTGCCTCGGCATCGGCCCTGGCGACGAGGTGCTCGTCCCGTCGTATTCCTTCATCGCGTCCTCCTATGCCATCGTGCAGGCCGGTGCGATCCCCGTTTTCTGCGACGTGACCCCCGACCACACCATTGACCCGGACGATATTGAGCGCAAGATCACCGACCGCACCAAGGGCATCGTCGTCGTGCATCTGTACGGTGTCGTCTGTGATATGGGCCGCATCATGGACATTGCGAAGAAGCATAACCTCTATGTTATCGAGGACTGTGCGCAGGCCATCGGCGGCAAATATAACGGCCGCTCCGTCGGCACCATCGGCAATGTCGGCTGCTTCAGCTTCTGCCAGTCCAAGCATTTTACCACCGCTGGTGAGGGCGGCATGGTTCTGACCATGGACGAAGACCTTGGCTGGGAATGCCGCTCGTTCCGTGACCATGGCTACGACGTTAAAGCCAGAATGAATATGCTGGCCTTGGAAGAAGCCCTGCCTTACATTCACACCCGCGTCGGCTTCAACTACCGCATGACCGAGGTGCAGTCCATCTGCGGCATCAACGAGCTGGCCCGTTTTGACAGCTGGAACATGCCCCGCCGCAAGGCCTATGCCAAGATGTATGATGAGGCGTTTGCCGGTCTCAAGGGCGTGAAAGCGCTGCCGGTCAACACTGCTGAACGTGAGAACGCCTACTGGTGGTATCCTGTGACGCTGAACCTCGACGCGCTCAAGATCGACGCACCCGCGTTCGTCAACGAGATGAAGAAGCGCAAGATCCCGTGCTACGGCATCCAGTGGCCGGAGGCCTATGAGGAGCGTTCCTACAAGGAGCTCAACGGCTTCGGCACGGCAAAGTTCCCTTTCTGCTCCAAGGAGTATAACCCCAAGGGCATCAACTACGAAGGTGTCGTCTGCCCCGTGGCCAAGAGCCTGCGCGCCTGCACGGTCAACCTGTTCCTGCACCCGACGTGGGAGAAGGAGCACATCCAGCGCGTCATTGACGCTTTTGTTGAGATCCATAACGAGAATCTAAAATAAGCAGCGATTCAATACGCCCCCGTTCACACCAGTGAACGGGGGCTGTGCTATCCAACAATCCAGAAAGGACCGCCGGAACCGGCGGCTTTGCTGGCTTCATTCAGAATGATGGACAGCTCCCAACTCTGTTCGCTGCGTGTTCGACTGGCAGGATCGGCAACAAGAATTTTTTCGTTCTTGACGTCGCACAGCACAATGAAATGCCCGGATGAGGTAAAATGCCCGGCGGACATGATGGCAACGATCAGCTTGCCGCTGGAAAGCGCGTCCGTGATCCGCTGCGGCTCCGATGCGGTGCAGCCGGAAACCGGCAGGCCCCACGCTTCGGCGGCTGCCGGGATGAGCGCGTGATACGAACCGCTTCCGCTGCACCAGCAGCCGTGCTCATATGACCACTTTGCCATCTCCACGGGATCGACCAGATCGTCCGTGAGAGAAGACACTACCATTGCCATGCAAGTCGGGCCGCAGCCGTAGCCGCCGATATCGTCGGTGCCATAGGGCTTGTTCGCATAGCGTTCATCGAGCTGATTGTAATAGACGACCTCTGTGCTGCCATCTGTGTAGCGGATGTCGCCAAGCGCAGGGATCGTGAAGCTGCTCTCAGACGAGGAGAGATTCTGAAACAGGCCGTCGCCCAGAAACAGGCTGAGATTCTCGGCAAAGTTCTGCGCAAGCGTCTTCTGCTCTGCGGTCAGATGGAAAATGGAGTCGGCAAAATACGCTTCGCCGCGATAGGTCAGTGTGTAAACACGCACCGTCACTTCACGAAGCTCCGTGACTTCTTCGCCGTCTTCATTGAGAACGGTTTCTTCTATCTCGCGCGTTTCGTCCTCATAAGTATAGTCGTAAAGTTCGCCAATGCCAGCGCGCAGAAGCTGCTTCATATCCTCCAGAGAAATGGCGGCAACGTCCGTATCACGGTACGCACAGTATTGCGAGATGAACAGATTGACATTATTGATGCGCTCATTCTCATATGGGTTGACGATCTCATACTGGTCGGCGCCGGATGCAGCAAAATCATCCGCGATCCGCTGCTCGGCATCGGCAATACCACTTCCAAGCAAGTCGCTGACCGCAAACGCGATCTCGTTCATATTCTCGGTGATTGCCGACTGATCGTTCAGTATGGTCGTGTCGCCAGCGTTTTGCGCCGTGCCGCCGAAGATCAGCGTTGGAAGCATCACAAGGAACAGCAGCGGGATCGCAAGGATGGCGAGCAGCGCAAGAAGAATCTTCTTCCCGTGCTTGGCTGCCACGATTGCGACACTGGCAGCCGCGCCGTAGGGACCGCCGAAGGCGGCCCCATTTGCAGCTGCGGCCGTGATCTTACCTGCTTTTGCGGCGCCTTCCACGACCTTTGCGGCAGTACTGCCGACCTGAACCGCTTCGTCCAGCCCGGTCTGACGACTATCGTTTACGCCCATTCGAGTACAAAGACGACCGACATGATCTCCTGCCCGGTCACAGGCTGAGAGACGGCGGACACGACGGCATCATAGTTGATGGAGAGTACATCTGCTTCTTTGACCGTCCACGGCGCAGCCAGTGCGAAGACCTCGGAATCGCCGGTTTTGCTGGTCTCGGAAGAATTGATCTTGAAGCCGACCTGCTTGGCATCCACTTTGGCCTTTGCCATGTTGGTCGAATACGGAACAAACTCCCAACCGTTTTTGCTGGTAACGCTGACGGAAGAAACCATTACATCACCGGTAGAATTGTTGACGATGGAAGCGGAAGCAACATAGACCTTACCGGCTTCGTCCACGACGAGCGGCAGGGTCGCCGGAACTGTCACCGAAAACAACTCAGTAATTTCCCAGTGCGCATAATACGTTGTCGCAGCAGTTTCCTTGAAAACGGTGTTTGCCGTAACTTCTGTACCGCCGTCTTTCTCTGTAAACCAGCCTAAAAATTCGGCGTTTTTACGTTCCGGATCGGCGGGCAACACAATCTTTTCACCATAGATCTGCTCGGTCGTTTCGCTCTGGCCGGCGCCCAGATCCCATGTTACGGTGTACTTATTGGCTTCAAATTGCGCATAGAATGTCTGGCTAGAAGTGATCGCCGTGACGGTGGTATAGAGCTTACCGCCCGTTTTTTCGGTATACCAGTTCTTGAATGTGTGTCCGGTTTTCACAGGAGAAGCGCTGGGCGCAGCCGGTGCAGAATTCGACCTTACAGTTTCACTGAACGATGCTTTTCCGTCAATCATGCCGCCATTGCTGCCTGCGTCCCATGTGACCGTCAACGAAACCGTTGCGCCGCAATCGTCGCACTTTCCATCGCCGTTCGCATCGGTGTGGTCTGCATATTCATAGCCAGAATCTCCGCAAGCCGAGCACGTCTTGGTACGCTTATGCTGCGTTTCGCTGTCCGAAACCCACGAACCGTAGGAATAGCTGTGATCTGCATAATCATAGGTAGACGCGCTACAGGACGTACAGGTTTTTGCACGTCGGTGCTGCGTATCACTGTACTTGCTCCATGCGCCAGTGGAATAGCTATGATTTCCGTATTCAGTTGTGGAGTACCCACAAGTGCGGCAGGATGCTGTTCGGCTGTGCTGATTGGAGGAAGAATTGCTCCAGGAGCCATAACTCATGCTGTGCGAAGCGTAGTCATAGTCTGTCGCGCCGCAGTTTCGGCAGGAACCTGTGCGCCGATGCTGACTGGACGAATACTGCTCCCACGAGCCATAGCTATAGCTGTGACCACTAGAATAGATTGTTTCGGATTTTGTCTGACCGCAAGCGCAGGAGTACGAACGGTAGCCGTTGCTGGTACAGGTGGCAGCCTGCTCATTCTGAAGAATCCATGTGTGGCTGCCGCAGTCCGGGCAGGTACCGGAACCGTAACCACCAGCGCCGTGACTCTTATAGGTGTAAGTGCCAAGGTACTGGACGTAGTGGCAGAGATAACACTCATTATAGTTTGCATGGCCGCGAGACGAATGTGCGACTTCAACGTATGTGCCCTGGAACGAATACTTTCCGCATGAAGGGCAGTTGCCAATGATGGAGCCGGTGGACTGAACAGAGATACCCGGCGCTTTCTTGATGCCGCTGGGTGCAGTGGTGGCGGCGTCTGCGTTCTGATACACGCCGTACAGATCATAAAAATACCGGCTGCTGCGATTGGATGCGGCCCAATCGTAAGTGTGGAACGGCACCGTTGCTTCCGGGTAGCCAATGATGTAGGCGATATAGAGCGTATCGCCGCTGTCGGTTTCCCGCCAGAAAGCGTCCTCACCAATGCTTTTGAGAACGGTTTCGCCGTAGTACATGGTCAGCGTGGAGAGCTTCGGGCAGTTATAAAAAGCGTGCTTGCCAATGACCGGCGCAAGGGGCAGCTCTGCGGTGGTCAAATTTGTGCAGCCCTCGAACCAGTATGCCAAATCCGAAATGCTCAAGGTTTCCACATCCTCGAACCAGACCTCGGTGATCTGCTCCCGCACAGCCGCCCACGGCTGATCGTCTGCGCTTGTAAACACCGGCGCTTCGCCGCTGCCGGAGATGGTCAGCCAACCCTTGGAGTCCAGCGACCATTTGATGCTGCTGCCCGGAATCGTGCCGCTGGTCGCAGCTTCACCAGAAACGGACTGCACGGCGATTTCTTCGTCAGGGGCGTTTTCATAGACCGTGTGTTCGTGATCTTCGACTGCAAACGCCGAAATGCTCAGCGAAAACACCATACAGAGGGCAAGCAGCAATGCGGTGAACTTCTTGAAATTCTTCATCATGCAGCCTCCTTTTCACTCACAGCGGCAATGGTGAACACAATTGTTGCCGCATTGACGTTCGTAACAGCCTTGGACGCAGAAACTTTCGCTTTATAGCGGATGGCGAGATTTTTCTCAGCCGGAATCGCTGGGAACGCGCCGTCCGCAAGCGTCAGCGCGCCCGCGCCCTTGGTTGAGCAGCCGTTGATACTGAGTGCGATGCTGTTTTTGCCTGCGCTGAAATCATCATAGCTGCCGATCTCGAATGTGCCAGCCTGAACATCCACTTTTGTGACCTTAATCGCGCCGGTCTTGCCGGTATTGGTGATGGCTGCGTTGTTCGCGCAGACCACATATCCATCCACCAGTGAAACAGGCAGTGCGGCCGGAACGGTGCAGGAGATGGGCGAAACCGTGTTGACCACGGTCAGCGTGACCGGCACTCTGGCTTCGGTTGTTTCCGCAGCGGACGCGCTGACCGGAAAGGCAAAAATAAGCGCCAGCGCCAAGAGCAGCGCCAGAGATTTCTTCATGTCACTGCACCTCCTTCGGCCAGAGGTATGCGGTATGCAAAGTCAGCTCTGTGTTCAGCGTGCCGATCTGCTTGCCGTCACGATAAGCCGTAATTGTGACCGTGCAATCCACGTTGCCAAACTCCGGCGCTTCGAGAAGTGTAAGTGTAGAAATGCTCTTGCCCGCAGCCAGCTCAAAAGCGTCGGCAATGAGCGTATTGTCTTTGTTGCGGCGAATTTCTACCTTATAGGTATCGTTCTTGCTATTGTTGACAAACTCGGCTTTCACGCTGGATTCTCCGACCAGAGCATATAGATGAGCAGGAGCAGTAAGAGCAATCTGATTGTCCGCGACAATCGCGTTGAGCTGCTTCTGGGCTTCTCTAAGGCCAGAAACGTCATAAAAAATGACTTCCGTTTCCTTGTGCTGCTTGGCTCTTTCTGTAATTCTGACTTTGATGGTGTCAATGACCGCAAGGGTGGAATCTCTGTCATAAATGACTTTCACGGCATCGTCTACGCGGGCTACGACAACAGCGGGCATATTCGTCCCAGCGTTGCAGTACACGGCTTTTGTACCGCCGCCCCAGACGAGCAGACGACCCTTGACGGTCACGTTGTCGAGCGTGATTTTACCGTCTGCCGCACCGCAGCCGATGATGAGATCGCCGTCTACGGTCAGGTTTTTCAGCTCTACATCGTCGGTGCGGATCAGGACACTGCCTTTAATGTCCTTGTCATAAGTACCCTTGGACACAATGTAAGTGCCAATGATATTTGCAAAAATCTGTGCAAATTCTGCGCGGGTGATGTTATCCAGCGGTGCAAGGACTTTGCCGCGGCCGTGGATATAGTCAGCGCCTACCATCGCGCGCACATAGGGCAGCGCCCAGTTGGAAATCTCGCTGCGGTCAGAGAATGCGGACAGGTCTGTTTTGGAATACGAATCGTAGTCCAGTTCCAGTGCACGGGCAACGACCGTCATAGCCTCCTGCCGTGAGATCGGCGCGGCCGGGGCCATCGCAGAAGAACTGCGGCCGTTATAAGTACCCATCTGGACGGCGAGGGCTACATCTTTGTAGTACCACTTACTCTTGGAAACGTCTTTGTACTGTGAAATGTCCGCCGTTTTGTAGCAACCGAAAGACCTGTTGATGATTGCGGCCATCTCCGCGCGGGTCATTGCGCCATTCGGGTCGATAATGCTGCTGGATTTACCGTAAAGCAAGCCGTTATCCACGGCTGCGGACACGGCTTCGGCATACCATGCGGTACGGTCATAGTCCTTGAAATCTGTTGCTTTGCGGGTAGTCGTGCCTGCCGCCGATGCGGATACTGCCAGTGACAAGCACGATACTGCCGCAAGGAACAATGCGAGGATTCGTTTTTTCTTCACGTTGAATACCTCCTAGAATCAGGTAAGGGGAACGCTTGCGCGTTCCCCTGTGCGATAGGCGATTGAATTAGACCGCATCCCAAGCGATGATGAACAGGACGCTTGCGATGGCGGTGTTGGTCACAGCTTCGGAAACCGGGGTCACGATAGCGTCATAGGAAATGCCGATGCTGTTTGCAGAGGTGTCGCCCACACCGAACATGAAGCAGCCCTCAATGGCGTCAGTCAGGAGCGTCTGCTTGCTGGCGTTCTTGCTGTCGGTCAGCTTCTTTTCGCCGTTGCCGAGGGAAATCTGGAAGCCGAACTTGTTGGCGTTGACCTTTTCGTGGGCAAGGGTGGCCTTGTCACCGAACGCAGCCAGCGACCAGCCCTGCGCGGCTTCGATGCTCACGGAATTGACCTTGACTGCGCCGAAGGAATTGTTGACGATCTTCGCATCCGTTGCGGTGGAAACGGTGCCGTCGGTGCCAACAGCGATGGGCAGAACGGTCGGAACAGTGACGCTCATTTTGGTGGCTGCGGGGTCGCCGCCGATGCTGCCGTCCGCGGTGCTGGACAGGGTAACAGACGAAGTGCCAGTGCCGCCGGATGCGTCAACGATGTTTGCAGCGGAAGCGGAAATGGCGAGGGATGCGAGCATACAAATTGCGAGAACGAGGGAAATAATCTTCTTGGCGTTTTTCATAGTTAAAATCTCCTTATTTTTGATAATCAGTTTTTGATGGTAATGTTGATGATTGCCCCGGCCGTGCCGATGATTTCGCCACTGACCGGATCAAGGTTGTGGAACATAGCCGTGCATTCGTATGTGCCAGCCGGAAGCTCCACATCAAGGGCAGCACGTTCGATCTTGCTGCCCACAGGGATCGCTTTGGACTGATAAATGACCTCCTGTGTGTCGTTGCGGATGAACTCGACCTGCTGGGGGTAATTGTTGATAGCTTCATTCACGATCATGACATTGCCCTCCGCCGTGCCATTCTCAAAGTACGGTGCGGTGTTCATGCTGATGTTGATCATGCCTTCCGCGACCTTTTCGTTCAGTTTTTCCGCAATTTCTTCGGGCGAAAGGTTATCCCAGCCGCCTTCAACGGCGGACGAATCATAAATGATCCCGGATTTGCTGTCTGCAAGCGCCGCATCTGCGGGCTTATGCAGCAGCCTGACCGCGAGGAAAATGCCCGCGCCGACCAGCAGGACGAGGAAAATAATCGCGTAGACGGTAATGTCCTTCGAGCGTGTTTCACGAGGGGCGTCAACGTATTCTTCTTTGGCTTTCATAGAGAAAACTCCTTTTGTAGTTTAGTGCCGTCAGGGAGGCACCTCAGACGGCGCAGCAGCGGTTCCAGTGTGGGCGCTGCAAGAAATATGAAATCAGTCATAGGCAGAACGCTGCCGGATTACAGGTTCCGCTTGATGATCCGTGTGATAATGCCGACGGCAATGCCGTGTTCTTCATCCAGCCGTGTGACCGCAAAGCTGACATCGTCCTTCTTGCCGGGCATCCTGGAATCGTAGCAGGTGTGCGCGATGGCGTTGACGCCGTTGTTCAGACGGATATACACCACACCGCCGCGAAGGTCCGTGACCTTGCCGGCATACTTGCTCTGTACCTGACACTTTTTGAGATTATCCACGCTGGTTTCAGAGAACGTGCTGCGGATATCTGCACGGATGGAAAGATGCTCGGCATCCTCGCCGCTGATCTCCTGCACGCGGACCAGAACCCGGTCGCCGACACTGTAAAGGTCGCGGACGTCGGACACCCACTGCCAGGAGAGGTCACGGGCAAAGATGGCACATTCAATGCCAAAGGCTTCGACACGCAGCACCTTCTCCGCGACGGCAATCACGCGTGCCTCGACCAGACGGCCGGGATAGATGTAGGGGTTTCCGGAAACGTCTTTGCCGAGATAGAATGTCTGCCGTTTGCGGAGCATGGCTTCCCGGCGGCTGGCAACGGCGCTGTGTGTGGTCGAGTCAACGCCCTTGACGATGAAGTCAATCTCCGCGCCGAGCATCGTGCCAAGAATGCGGTTCAGCCGGTTCATGTAGTCGGCATACGCTCTGCCGGACGGCATCCGGTCCTCCAGCACAAGCATCTCGCGGATCGGGATGGCGATGCGGAAGCCACGAAAACTGACTGTCGCCAGCGTCTTTCCGCCTGCGGTCTGCTCAATACCGTCCAGCGTGCCGGTCAAGATCCGCCGCGTCCGGTAGGCGTTGCGGATCTCATGCCAGAGTTCGTCGGCGGCTTCAGCTTCGCTCTTAATGCGCGTTCTGGCTGTGATCGTCAGAACTGCGTCATTGTGCGGCATCGGCGGAGAATCGGCGCGCGGAGGTTCAGGTGGCAGTTCCTCTGAGGGGATGGTCAGCGCCGGTTCTTCCTCGGAGGGCATCGGTTCCGCTTCGTCAGACGGAGCAGGCTGCGGATCTTCCTGCGCGGGAGCTTCGTTCAGCGCCTGAAGAAATTCCGTGTATTCCTCCGACGGCGTATCATCCTCCGGTGCGCCTTCATCGGGCGGACTTTCTGTGGGGATGGGTTCCACCACCGGTTCGGTGAGCGGTGCGTCGGGAAACTCCTGCGTTTCAGCGGAAAGCAGGTCGTCCTGTTCGCCGCTGTCCGGGGCAGGTAATTCCTTTTTTCTGGGCATGGGTCATTCCTCCTTTTTTGGTTTGGATAAAATGGATTCCTTGCTGGTGGTTATGATCTTCTGCTTTTTTGCAGGAGTATCCTTTTGGGGCGCTGGGGTAGTGCGCGGAACAGGGGCGGCAGGTGTTGGAGACGCTTCGCTTCTCCAGTGCGGAATATGTGCCGCCGCTTTGTCCGGACGCAGTTTCTTCGCCTCGTAGTGCTTGGAGTAGTCAAACTTATCGACCTCCAGAATATTGCGCCCTCGGATAATGACGAGCGCCTTATCCACGTCCAGCCGCAAAACTTCATCCATCGTGAGCAGCCGCCTGCGGCCGACACCGCTTGTCTCGCGGTATTCCGGGGTGTAGTTGGAAATACGCCATGTACCGAGCTGCTTGGCCTGACTGGTCACAGCAACGCTCGCTTCGCCGGAGCGTGAGGAAATGAACTCTGCCGTTAGTGCATCCGTACAGCCAAGGAACAACTGCACGTCGCAGTTTCCGAGAATTTCCTGCCATTGGTTGTTGGGATAGCGGTTTTGCAGACCGGCGAGATTCTGGAACACGCAGGACATACTGATGTTCCGGGAACGGATCACGGAGATCTTTCGGCTGAGATCGGGGATAACGCCGCAGGCGCAAAGCTCCTCGCCGAGCACATGAACAGGAACCGGCAGACAGCCGCCCGGACAGTTCTGGTCGGCGTAGCGGACGAGTTTGATAAAAATGAACGACAGAAACAGCGAGGACAGGAAATCAAAGGTACTGTCCTGATCGCTCGTGATGCAGTAATAGGCACACGGCTGCTTGCCCGGCAGTTCCAGATCGATCTCATCATGGCTGGTGATGGCGCGAATGTCCGCATTCTGGAATACCTGCAGCCGGGAGCCGAGACCGATAATGACGCCGCCGCGCACGCTCTCCGACGATTGGCGGAAGATGCTGTACGGCGCTCTGGCTGGATGCCCCAGCGGGAGCGCGTCAAACAGCTCGTTCAGTTCCTTTTCCGAGCAGCTTACAAGCAGCTGATATGCTTCGCCAATGTTCCGACACTCCGGGGGATAGCTGCGCTCGACAAACAGGACAAGCGCCTTGAGAAGATTCATCTCAGCACTGTCCCAGAAGTGGTCGCCGCGGTCGCTGCCAGTATTGCGGATGATAACGTCGCAGAAAAGCTGCGCCATCAGCTCCTGCCCGTCAATCTCGGACAAACAGTTCCACGAATCCGACGACGCGGGCGTGACCAGATTGAACACGCGCACGGTATAGCCCTGATCGCGCAGATACGCGCTGGTTTTTTCATACAGTTCCGACTTCGGATCACAGATGACCAGTGAGCTTTTCCGCGCCGCGCATTGAAGGATCATGTTGACACAGAATGCGCGTGTCTTTTTCGAGCCGCTCGCGCCGTAGACGGCAAGATTGCCGTTAAAGCGCGTTTTCTCCGGAATGCAGACCATGCGGCCGTCCACTTCGCCAAGAATCGTGCCATGATGCTTGCGCAGATCCGGCACGAAGTCGAGCACCTGCCCGGCTTCCTTTGGATTCAGGAAACCGGCGGTTCCGTAGGTTCCCTTGTGGGAATAGGTCAGGTTTCTGGTTTTGTCATATTGCCCGTCGCCGCCAGCGCCCATGTGTATGATCGCCACGACCAGCAGCACGATTGCCGCCAGAAAAATCCCTATGCCGTACAGACCGTATGGAAAACGGAACACGAACCGCAGGCAGACGCCGAACGCAGCGTCCGGCATCGGCGGCGAGGTGCCGCTGTATGGTGTGCCGCCTTCGGCTGTCCATGCCTGATAGTTGTAAATGAACTGCGCGAGATAGCCGCCAGCATAGAAAAGAGCAGCCAGCGCGACGGGCAGAAAACAGGCCAGTGTGATCTTCTGTTTCTTATTGATGGAGCAACATCCTTTCATAAGCGGCAAAGTCGATGCTTGTGATATCGACCTGCGCGCCGAACACTTCCCGCAGTGCTTCTGCCTGATAGTCAAAGCAGAGAATCCGGCAGGCGATCTGCTCTGCGCGGAGCGCTGCGTCAGTGGAAAGCAGCTCATAGTTTTCCGGATAGCGCTGCAAGTCAATCGTGTTCATGGCGCAAAGCGCATTGCTCAGCCGCGAGACCTCTGCCAGCAGCGAGGATATTCGCTTGGATAAAAGCGCACGGTTCATAGATAACCTCCATAGTGTGAAATAGAGCTTCAAAAAAAGAAAATTGATTTTATTTAGAATCTAGGCTATACTGAACTGAGAAAATACGATGTGTGAAAGGAGCGGTTGTTATGGATCAAATACAAAACCGCCGAATTGCTGCGGTCAAGGCAGCCGACGCGATCAATGCGATTGAAGGCGTTCCGGTTTCTGACTATGCCAAAACGCTCTCTGCTTGTTGGGCAAGGGGCGAGATCACAGATCAGCAAATGAAATCTGCGCTGCTTGCTTCCCACAGAAAGCTTGCAGCAATGGTGCGCAGCCGTGTCTGACATTTATTTATACGAGGATGTTCCTGTCCTGAAAAACAAACTGGACATTCGGGATGAGAAAACGCTTGATCTGATCGAGGCGGAGCAGTCCCGCGCCAACATGATGATCTTGTATGAGCGCGGTTTTTCGGATTTTACACCGACCGGACTGCGCAAGATTCATCAGTTCCTGTTTGGCGATATTTATGATTGGGCCGGTCAGTATCGGATCATCAATATCGAAAAGCGGGAGCGTTTGCTGGGCGGGCGCAGCGTCTGGTACAGCAACGATGAAGCAATTCCAGATGATTTGGAGAAAGCATACACCGCTATTTCAGAGAAACAGTGGGAGCGGTTCTCCAAAGAAGAATTTGTACATGATCTTGCAAGGCTGTTTCCGCGTGTATGGCAGGTACACCCGTTCCGTGAAGGAAATACGCGAACGGTGGTTATGATGATGACGCTGTTCGTTGAGCATTATGGTTATTACATGGATCACGAATTGATGGCTGCGAGCGCGGGATATGTGCGGGATTCCTTTGTTATGGCCTCATTGGATCAGGTTTCTGAGTATGAGCATTTGGAGCGCATTTTGATGGATGCGGTCTGCACCGAGCCGATTATCTATGACGAGCAGACTCTTGATTCTGGTGGACAATCGGAAAGAACGGGAAAATATCAGAAGTACCAAAAAGAAAAATACGAGCCACAACCCCATCATAAGCGAGAAGAAAATTGATGTAGTTTATTTACTGGACGGATGCAGACTTTGCATCCGTCCTTTTACATGAGTTCTTGAAGATATTGAACACTTCCATCACCATCCAGCAGGCAGTATGCGCGCACATTTGGAATGGCAAGCAGATCGACTTGAGTAGCGTCTTCCAGAATGACCAGCCGCACAGGTGGTTCCTGTTCCGGACGGGTGAGCAGCAGATTCAAAATGGCTTCTTTGCCCGGTTCGGCGTAGAGAATTTCATAGACCTCGCCGTCGGCAAGGAAGATGATCTTCACGGGATATTCTCCCGAAGCATGGTACTCGACCTGCTCCATGAAATCTGCCAGAACGGTCACTGTTGCTTCCAAACCACGGTCGCGGTCTTTCGGCAGCTCTGGCGTCAGAGAATAGAAGCCGTCCACGAGAAACAGCCGCTTCTGCTTGCAGAGATAGGACAAAAGATTTTTGAGCTGTTCGTCTTTCTGTGGGTACAAACCTAAAATCTGTTTCTGTGTCAGGACACCATAGGCGGAAATATCCCGCAGGATGCCGCTGGCTTCGTGCGAGTAGATCTGGGCGCGGGTCTTCATAGTAGTCACCTCTAATTTTTGTGCGTATAACTGCCGCACAGAATACGCACAAGCGGTAGTCACCAGATTTGAGGATAGCCGTTATACGCATAAAGAATGTATTGTGTACGTTTTAGCTTGTTTTTCCGTTCCGTTTCAGCAATTCCTGAAGCTCCCTGCGGTCGGTGGTGATGAGTTCCTTTTCCAGTTCGCTGCATTTAATCTCAACGGCGACATTATTATTGTTCGTGCTGATAAGGGCGCTGCCGCGCTCAAAGTGCGTGATCTCCATCAGCTCTGCTTCAGAAAGATGCAGAATGGAGCCGACGCGCTGGGCTTCCTCATCCTCCAGATTCAAGATCACCTTGGTCTTGGAGTTGTTGATGATGCCCTTGCCGTATTTGCCGTCCTCCAGTGCAAAGAAGTCATTGAGATCCTGCGTCGCACAGACGGCCGAGCCGCCGTAGCCGCGGATGATCTTGAAAATCTCCAGCACAAATTCCGCTGCCAGACGGTTGCTGCTGGCACCGATGAGCTGCCAGCACTCGTCAATGAAAATGGCCTTTTCCTCCGTGCGGTTCTCTTTCGCCTTATCCCAGACAAAATCCAGCGCCATGAACATCCCAACGGTCAGAAGATCGCCGGTCAGCTCCGAAATATCCAGAACGATGTACTTGTTGTCGAGAGAAACATTCGTCTGTTGGTTGAACGTCTTGGCAGAACCGCTGACGAGCCGGTTCAGAATGTTTGCCAGCCGCAGCGTGGAGGAAGATTCCTTGAGTACCGCATACAGATCGCCCAGAATTGGCATCTCGCGGTATTGTTCCGGGTGCTTGGGGTCGCGGAGCGTGTCATTGTCGTGCGTAATGCCCTTTTTGGCATAGGTGCGGATCATGGCTTCATCGAGAAGCTGCCGCTCCTCATGGTTCATGTCGGGGATCAGCAGGCTGAAAAAGATGTGTAACCGCTGGATCTTGGCGGCCAGCATGGAGTGCTCCACGGTGCTGCCGTCGAGCTGTTCATCGACCGAGCGGTCTGTCTGCCGGATTTCCATGACGTTGATGCAGTTGGGAGATGCGGGCGAGATCTGAATGAACGCGCCGCCGATGTTGGAGCAGGCCCGATGAAATTCGTGCCCTTTGAGCGGCGCGACGATGAACACCTGAATCCCTTTTCGCCGCATCCGCAGCGCCATGAGCTGCATAGTAAAGGTCTTGCCGCTACCGCTCGTGCCAAGAATGGCGATGTTGGCGTTTTTGTAGATGCGCGAATCAAAGATGTCCACGATGATAAGAGAATTGTTGTGTTTGTTGACGCCGAGCAGGATACCGTTGTCGTCACACAGCTCATACGCCGTGAACGGATAGCAGCTTGCCGCGCCCAGCGTCAGCACATTCCGCTTACTGCGTTCAAAGAGCGATTTATCCAGCTTCACGAGCGGAAAAGACGAGCGGAGCGCCTGTTCCTGACAGAAATTGCAGCTCAGCACGTTCATGTCCTGCGAAATGAGCAGCTTTTTCATCTCCGCACATTTCCAGTCCAGATCGTCCGGATTGTCTGCGGTCACGGTGATGAGCAGATTCAGATAGTAGAAATCCTCATGATTGCTCAGACCGTCTTTCAGGAAATAGCCGCTTCGGATGGCACTGTCGAGATCGTCAAAGTCCGTGTTGGTGTCGCTGGTTTCCTTGATCTTGCTGCGGTTGATGCGAAGCTGCTGGCCGAGCTTGCGGATCATGCGATCCTTTGGCTGCCGCGTCAGAAATACGTCGAGGTCAATGCCGTCTCCGGCGTTGACAAGCAGACTGAGCCACCCGGCCGGCACCTCGGATTTGTACCCGTCTGACGGTACCAGCAGATATGCGTAATACGTTCCATCGATGCAGAGATAGCTGCCATGCGTGAAATCCAGCTGCGAGGGCGCAAAAAAATCACCGACGGGAATCTCGTCGATGGAGCAGCCTGCCTTTATGTAGTTCGATGTAATATGAGAAATGCGCTGCAAGAATGGCACATCTGTGCTTTCTCTGCGGCAGAGGAACGTATAGAGCATTTCGGCGGCAGCTTCGTCCTCATTCTCATGCTGGACAACGCTGTTGCCGCATTGCCGGAGATAATTTGCCGCCGTCCGCGCCGCTGTTTGCAGTGACGAAATGGCATCCGCTTCTTCACGGTCTTTCTTCGCGCCGGGGAGCGGTTCATACTCCATGATGAGGAAAAACCTGCGTGCGATGGCTTCTTTGGAGCCGAGCTTTTTGAGCAGCTTCAGATAGTCCTCCTGCTGCATCCGGCAGCTTTCATTCGTTTCCTGCGCCATCTCCCGGCGCACGGTTTCAATGTGTCGGTTCATATCCGCACGTTTCGTGATAACCTTGATTTGCAGCTTGACCGGCGCAATTTTGAGATAGCTGATGAACGAATACACAATGTTCCGCTGCTCTCTTGCGCTACGGAGTAAGAAGTTAATCGGCACGATCTCCAGGATCTTGATAAATCGGTGGTCGGCCGTGTAGACAATGCCGTTTTCGATTTTCTGAATCGGCACATACGCTGCAAGCGGATTGCCGGGTCGCGCTGCCTGTTTCTTCTGGCGATAGGCGGTGTCCAGCATCAGGCGGCGCGTATCCTTTGCAAAGCGGATGCGGCTGCCGTCCTTTTTATAGGCGGCAGGCTGCACAGCCGTGCTGGGGCCGGACTTTTTATCCCACGTCGGGAGGATTGCCTGCTTTCGGCTGCTTTTGCCGCCGCTCTTACTTAGACTTCTGCGGTTGCGCAGGAAACGAAAAAACAGAATGATATAGGACGAGAGCGGCATTCCCGCGATCCCGATGAGCGCCAGAAGCGCCAGCGGCAGTGAGGTCAGGCAGAGCAGGATGATCCGGACGGTCAGCGTCAGCGAGAGCGTCAGAATCGGAAGTCCGGTGCCGGCGGCAAGGATGACCGCCTCGACCACGTTTCGCGCCTTGAATAAGCCGCCGAAGAACGAGCCGCCCTCAATAAAGTTTGGCGGGATCACATAGCTGTCCCGCTGTTCCTGACTCATAGGTTCTCACATCCGATCTTTTCTTTGCGGCGGATTCGGCAGCTTCTGCACGATCTTTTCGTGATAGGCGATCTTGCCGTCCTCCGCCTGATAGGGCTTTCGTTCCACGGTGTCCGCTGCGTACTGCTTATACCATGCGGCGTCGTCCGCGGAGTAGACCTTGCTGTAATCGCCCTTCGGTTGGGCGTACTGGTCGGCATGATACATACAGAAATCAATGCCGCCCGGATGCTCCGGCGTGAACTCACGCCCCGTGATGCGGCCTCCGCCGATCTCCACGTCCTGATAGCGCGGAATGTTGGTTGCGTGTTCTCCGAGCGCGGTGAAGCCCATATAGGACATCAAAGAACGTGTCGCGGTCTCGCCGGTGATGGAGCCGGTCGTGCGGTAATCACCCTTGGCAACCGTGCCGATCACGTCGTTGGCAAACGCGCCGCCCTGATAAAGTGATTTTGCAAAAAGCGTTCCGCCGAAACTGCGAAACTGCGTGGGGGCAGAGGGGATCGGCGCAGACCGGGCGGCAGACACTTCACTGGCTGGGGCAGAAGCGGGCGCAGCAGATGGTGTTCTGCTGTGCAGGAATCTGCCGGGGCGCTCCTGCGCCTGGACAGTCCGCTCTGCAATGGTGGTTTTGGAAAGTCCATTGCGGACGGAGAAAAACTGTTTGTCGGATTGCGCAGTATGCTGCCGGGATTGCGATTCCACCTGCCCGAACGTGGCAGCCTGCGTATCCTGCTGGGTATGCTGCGCCTGCTCATGCTGCGTGATTCCAGACTGTTCCGTGTGGAAACCATCCATCGTATCATGCTGTGCATGGCGGCTTTCCTCGGACTGCACCTCGCGCTGGGTAACACCGATCTGCTCCTGCTGCAAGGCAGACTGCATGACCTGCGACTGTTCCGTTCTGGCTTCTTCACTGCTTGCATCAAATTCATCCGACTGCACCACAGAGCCGACAAACTCGCCCTGTTCTGACTGGAACGCCAGATGCGATGCCTGCTGATCCTCCGTATGCAGCGCCGCGTGGAACTGCTGCTCCTGCGCAGTCTGTGTATCCTGATGGATCTGGCTGGTGTCTACGGAATGCTGCGATTCGTGAAGCGCCTGCTGGGAGTTTTCTCGCTGTTCCGAGTTTACAGCGCGGGAAGAAACCGTCTGCTGATTCTGGTCAAGCTGGCTGGTATTCTGCCGCTGCTGCTCAGAAGCCATCTGCGAACCGGAATGGGTGTCGCTGCTCGCGTGTGTCCGGCTGACGGTCGCCTCGGCCTGCTGCGGCTGGACGATATTTTTCTCCGTCGTTGCCGTGCGCACAGCATCGCTCGCGATTTTGCGGCTTGCCATGCCGACGAGTCCGCCGCTGAAAAAGCCTGCCGCAGCCGCGCTTCCACTGCCGGATTTCCCGGATGCAGGAGCAGAACCGTGACGGCTGCGGCTGCCCAATGCGCTGCCGACCGCGCTGGTCGCGGTGTTGATGGCGCGCATGGCAATCATTGCTTCTGAGAGCATGGAGCCGCCGGTATGCCCAACGTTCAGACCGAGACTGGACAAGAAGCTGTCGATCTTCTGCGACACTTTCAAAAAGGCAATGGCGCACAGAAACCACACCAGTGCATTGCCGGAGACAGCTTCTTTCCCGGAAGCGCTGACCGCGGATTCTACGTCACTTTCCGAAATGGCGAACGCGCTGGTTGACATAACTAAAACAAGAGTGAGCATCAGCAGACAGTTCAAAAAGAATCGTTTTCTCATAGGAAAGGATATTCCTTTCTGCCGCATTACAAGATACCAAGGAGAAATGAGACATGGCATTTCGGACGCGGCAATACTGCATAAATTGTCGAATGCTGTAAGTTTTTGCATTTGAGTGCAAAAACTTGATTATTTGTTTAGGTGGTGCTATACTAATGCCACAGGAGGTGTTTGGCATGATAGATTCCCACGAACTAAAAAAGCGCGATATTTATCTGAAGAAGCTGATTGGCTTCCAGGATACCGAGCCGGTCAAGGTGATAACTGGCATTCGCCGCTGCGGCAAGTCCAGTCTGCTGAAACTGATGGTACAGCACTTGAAAGATACCGGTGTTCTGCCGGAGCAGATCATCGAGATGAATTTTGAATCCTTTGATTTCCGAGGGATGAGCGCCGACGATATCTATCGGTATGTGAAAGAGCGCAGTGTCCCCGGAAAGCGGATGTATCTTTTCTTCGATGAGCTTCAGCGGATCGAAGCATGGGAGGATGCGGTCAACGCCTTCCGTGTAGATTTTGACTGCGATATCTATGTCACCGGGTCAAACGCTTACCTTCTTTCTTCGGAGTATTCTACCTATCTATCCGGACGGTGCGTGGAAATCAAAATGCTGCCGCTTTCTTTCCGAGAGTTCCTTGCTTTCCACGACTTCGAGGTTCGGGAAACGCAAAGCGCCCTCGGTGGGCTCCGCAAGCAGGTATTTGATAAGAACGGTGAACGCTACGAGCTGCGCGAGGTTTTTGACGCTTATATGCGTTTCGGAGGAATGCCCGGCATTGCTGATGTTGGGCTGGAACAGGAAAAGACGCTGTCGCTCCTCGATGGCATCTATTCCACAGTCGTGATTCGTGACATTCTGGAGCGAGATAAGCGCAGGGGGCAAAAGCAAATCACAGACCCTACGCTGCTGCGGAAAATCATCCTGTTCCTCGCCGACAATATCGGCTCCAGTGTTTCCATTGCCTCCATCGGCAATACGCTGGTAAACGAAGGACTCCTGGATGACGGCAAGCGCAAAGGCGCACCCAGCGCCCATACGGTGCAGGCATATGTGAACGCGCTTCTGGAGAGCTACTTTTTCTATGAGATCAAGCGATTTGACATCAAAGGCAAGGCATACCTCCGTACACTCGGAAAATACTATATCGTTGACATCGGCCTTCGCAATTATCTGCTGGGCTTTCGTAATCGGGACAGCGGTCACGCCATCGAGAATGTCGTTTACTTTGAACTGCTTCGCCGTGGCTACGATGTAGCAATCGGCAAAATCGGCAATGGCGAGGTGGATTTCATCGCAACGACAGCTGACGAAAAAAAGTATATTCAGGTAACGGAGTCCATGATGAGTGAGGATGTGCGCAAGCGGGAGCTTGCACCGCTGCAGAGTATCCGCGACAACTACGAGAAAATCGTGCTGTCTCTTGAGCCTGGGCTCGATGCCTCCTATGACGGGATCAAATCCGAAAACCTCATCGATTGGCTGCTCCGTGAGTAACAAGCTTTTGCGCTGCGTTCTAAAGGGAAAGCGGATTTGCAATAAACGTGCCGACCATGCTGGTAAACAGCCGTAGGCACCATGCGTTCATAAGCAGCAGGAACACCTGCCCGCCCAGCATCCGGCACCATGCCTTGAAGATATTTGCCGTAGACTGTGAGCCGCCCATCGAGAACGCGACCGGTGCGGTGTAAACAAGAACGCCGAGCAGGATATACCGCTCGGCGGCTTCAAAGAGCAACTTCAGATAGTTCCACGCCAGCAGCACGACGATGATGAGCACGATCAGCGTGACCGCGCCGTTTGCGCAAGCGCCGATGATGACGATCATAACGGAATTGAAATCCGCAAAGCTGAGCGGCGGAAGCTCGGAAGACAGAATCCAGTCATACGGCGTGCCGCCGATCTTCAGGACGATCTCGACGATGCTTTTCGCGCAGTAGGTGAGCGTGATGAAGATGATCGCGCGAAAGGTCAGCTTGACCGGGTGTTCCGCTTCAAAGCCGGCGCCCAGCCAGTAATTCTTAAACAGGTTCCAGACCCACATCAATAAAATCAGGCCGATGCCGATGGCAGTAAAAATATCATACATCGTCTCAGCTGCCGGGAAGTAACGCAGAAACGTCTCCATTCCGCAGCCGAGCGCGCCGAGTACCGACGTGTTGATGAGGTCCAGACCGTGCATGATCTGTTCGGAGATCCATTCGACAACGCCGTCAAGAATCCCCATGCTTTATGCCGTCCACTGGCCGCCGGAGAAGAACGGCGTGACGTAGGCCATGATAAAGCCAAGACCGTTCAGGATCGCCCAGGTGATTGCGATGCGTTTGAGCCATGCACGCGATTCCTCGACTGTTCTGCCGCTGCGTGAAAAATTCATCATCAGCAGTGCGACGGACGCGGTGACGATGGCGGCGATGGTGGAGATGAGAAGAATTTGCTGATAGACGTCCTTCATGATCTCCGTCGCCTTTTCCCAGATCGTTGTGGCCGAAGCCGGCTGGATCAGGAGCGGCAGAATGCTGGCACCGAGCCATGCGGCGTAGAGCCAGCGTCCCGGACTTTTCCTCGGCGGTGGAAGCTGCGGCAGGTTGTTGGATGTGTTCAAAGATGCTCCTCCTTTCCTTTTCCCGATGCAAAAAGCAGACGCCCAATCCGGGCGTCTGCTCGCAACAAGATCCTGTTTTATATGCTTTTGAGCATCTTCAGTATAGCATATCCGGATTTGCGCCGAAAGAGCAAAAGCGTGCCAATGTTATGACAATGCCATGCCGAATAAACGCAGAAGTGTTCGTACAATACTCTCATTTTGCAAAGTCACATAAAAAGAAGCCACCCAAGGCTAAAAAGGCTAGAAAGAAAAAGGACATTGATATGCTAAATATGTCACACACAGTTCCCATCAACACGGGGAATATCATCCCGCCGATCCCGCAGCCTGCACTCATGACGCCGGCCGCGCCAGCGCTGGCTTCAGGGAAAAGGCCTGTCGCCTGCGCGACGAGCGTCGACCAGATCGGGCCGTAGGAAAAGCCGGCCGCGAAGCAGCACACGAGCGACACCGTCGGTTTTTTAGACACGGCCAGCGCCAGCAGGAACGCCGCGCTTGCCAGAAAGCAGCCAATGAGCGTCTTTTTCGGGTTACGCAGGACGGCGCTGAACAGCATCCGGGAAACGGTCATGCCGATCCAATAGGCCGAGATCGCCGCAGCTGCGAGATCCCCCGCTGACAAGCGCACGGAAAACAGGCTCTCGGCAAAATAGCTGATGCCGTTTTCCAGCCCGACATACAGCAATATTGAGAAAAACAACAGCCGGAACGCGCGTGAGGCGAAAAAGTTCGTCCGTGCCTTCGCTTCCTTCTGCGTGAGAGCCTGCCGTTTTGGGAACACCGTGAGCAGAAGCAGCAGCGCCAGCACGAAGTTGGAGACCGGGCCGGCCAGCGCCGTGATCGCCATGCCCTGCTTGGGCTTTTTGAAGTAGTTGGGATTCACCGGCACGGGCTTAGCCCAGCCGAAGCCCGCCACGATCATCATCACAAAGCCGATCCAGTCGATGTGCCGCAGCGGGTTCAGGCTCAGCCGATGAGCCCGCTTGGCGGTGGGGTCTCCCAGCGCGTAGGCGGCCAGTCCGTGGCACGTCTCGTGGATGGTCAGGCACAGGAACACGGCGGCCAGCCGCAGCAGGATACTCTCCAGCGAGCCGAAGTCCAGCGCATTCCAAAGATTTGTCAGATATTGCAAAGGAAGCTCCTCCCTTTCAGAAACGCCGCTTTTCGATAGTTCTCTGTATTATAGCAAATATTCCTCCCGTTGACAAGGAGAAATCCCCCGTCTATTGTCACCGAATTGACCGGTATGTAACCGTTTTGTATCCAACTTCCCACCAATTTGTCTTTTCCCTGTAAGGATGCGTACCAAAAGGTCTGGTATAGTATAGGTACAAAGTAAAATGCAACACGGATCTGATAGAAAGGAGAACACGAATATGGTGAAGATGAATACGATCGCAGGTCTGGTGGTTCTGTGCATGGTGTCCGCTGTGGCAGCGTTTTTCCTGCCCAACGCCGTAGGTACGATGCTCTCCTTTGTGAGCATTGGCGCGGCGGCAGCCATCGGCGTACTGGCCATCGTGGCTTTCGTGCGGCTGCTCACCCAGCGCCGTGCGTTCTGATACAGGCCCTTCCACCTGTCATCCGACCCCCTCTATTCCCGCAGGTCAGGGAACGCGCAAGCGTTCCCTGACCCTTTTACATGGTTGCAAAACGCCGCGCCGCCGGTTATACTGACAGTAAACCCAATATAAAAGGAGAAATACGTATGAAGGTACGTCTCAACG
>OHSG01000333.1_pt1 | contig 23571 bp, 24 predicted proteins | sample 1578601 | NCBI WGS metagenome assembly OHSG01 (sample SAMEA3879534, study PRJEB24766) | human gut metagenome | biome: human-associated habitat; feature: feces | place: USA | collected 1985/1987
ACGGCCCTTTCTCTGCTTCGGCGGCAGGGAAATTTTCCTGTCTGCTGAAAAGCAAAGCACCCGCCCCTGCTTTTTCAGCATGGGCGGGTTCAGGTTAACTATAGCACAGCGGTATCTGGCGTGCAAGACAAAGTTACCGCGCTTTTGTCATTTCGTTCACCCCGCACATTTCACCGTGGTAAAGCGCGGGAAAAGTTAGGAAAACAAGGTATTGACGCTACTCGCCCCCGTGCAGTATCATTACTTATGATTTTTTTGATTGGAAACAGGAGGTCTGGATCATGAGTGAAGCGATTCGCATTCCTGAGCTTTTCGGTTCTCTGGTGTTCAATGAACGCACGATGGAGCAGTATGTGCCGCAGAGCGCCATGGACGTTTGGCGCGGCTGCTTAAAGAGCGGGCAGCCTCTTCCCCTTTCCGCGGCAAATGAGATTGCCGACGCGATGAAAACCTGGGCGCTGGAGCACGGCGCAACGCATTTCACGCACTGGTTCCAACCTCTCAGCGGCGTGACGGCGGAGAAGCATGACAGCTTCATCAACAATGCCGGCGGCGGCCGCATTATGATGGATTTCTCCGGCAAGGAGCTGGTGCGCGGCGAGCCCGACGCCTCCTCCTTCCCCAACGGCGGCCTGCGCGCGACGTTTGAAGCGCGCGGTTACAGCGCCTGGGATCCGACGGCCTTCGCCTTCATCAAGGACGGCAGCCTCTGCATCCCCACGGTGTTCTGCTCTTACAGCGGCCAGGCGCTTGACAAAAAGACGCCGCTGCTGCGCTCCATCGCCGCGGTCAACCGCGCAACGGTGCGCGTGCTGAAGCTTTTCGGCGACAACGCCGAAAAGGTCACGCCGCAGATCGGTGCGGAGCAGGAATACTTCCTCATCGACCGCGAGCTGTACTTAAAGCGCATGGATCTGCGCCTGTGCGGGCGCACGCTCTTCGGTGCAAAGCCCCCCAAGGGGCAGGAGCTGGACGACCACTACTTCGGTGCGTTCCGCCCCCGCGTAGGCGCTTACATGCAGGAGCTCGATGAAGAGCTGTGGAAGCTCGGCGTGCTCTCCAAGACCAAGCACAATGAGGTCGCGCCCGGTCAGCACGAGATGGCGCCCATCTACACCGACGCCAACACCGCGAGCGACCAGAATCAGCTCGTCATGGAGACGATGAAAAAGGTCGCCGAGCGCCATGACCTTGTCTGTCTGCTGCACGAAAAGCCCTTCGCCGGCGTGAACGGCTCGGGCAAGCACGTCAACTGGTCTCTTTCGACCGATACGGGCAAGAATCTCTTCTCCCCCGGCAAGACCCCCAGCCAGAACGCGCTGTTCCTGCTGCTGCTCGCCGCTTTCCTCAAGGGCGTGGACGACTATCAGGAGCTGCTGCGCTGCTCGGTCGCCTTTGCGGGCAACGACCACCGCCTCGGCGCGCAGGAAGCGCCGCCGGCCATCGTCTCGGTCTTTCTCGGCACGGATCTTGAGGGTATCATCGACGCCATCGTCGGCGACAACAACTATACCGCGCCCGAGCACAAGTCTCTGCGCATCGGTGTAGACGTGCTGCCCTCCATTCCGCAGGACACCACCGACCGCAATCGCACCTCTCCGCTCGCGTTCACGGGCAACAAGTTCGAGTTCCGCATGCCCGGCTCCTCGCAGTCCATCGCAGGCCCGATCACGATCCTCAACGCGATCATGGCCGATGAGCTGGATCAGTTCTACGAAACGCTCAAGGACGCAAGCGACTTTACCGCTGCGCTCCACAAACTCATTCGAGACACGTTCTCCGCCCACCGCCGCATCATCTTCAGCGGCAACGGCTATGAGGACGCTTGGATCCGCGAAGCGGAAAAGCGCGGCCTTGCCAACCTGCGCAACACGGCCGAGGCGCTGCCGACCTATCTTCTGCCGAAAAACATCGAAATGCTCACCCGTCAGGGTGTGTATTCCCGCGAGGAGATCCTCTCCCGCCACGAAGTCCACATTGAGAAGTACTGCAAGGTCATCCGCATCGAGGCCGGTACGCTCGTCGACATGGTGCAGCACGGCATTCTGAATGCCGTCTCCGAATATGAGGCCACGCTCTGCAACACAATCGTCGCCAAGCACACCGCCGCGCCGGAGCTGACGTGCCATGTGGAATCCTCGCTTGCCAACGCCATCGGTTCGCTCAATGAGCAGCTTCTGGAAGAGACCATCGGCCTCAAGACCGCGCTTGAGACCGTGTCGGAGAGCTTTTCCCCCGAGCAGCTGCTGCACTACTACCACGACGAAGTTGAAAAGCGCATGGACGATGTGCGCAGGATCATCGACAAGCTGGAAGTACTGACCGCCTCCAAGTACTGGCCGTATCCGACGTTCTGCGAACTGCTCTTCTCCGTGTAAGTTTCAAAAAGGACGCTCTATCAAGAGCGTCCTTTTTGCTTTGAGCGCGTGCGGCTCCGGCCCGTTGCCGCCTCAAGGCGCAGTCCGATCGCACAGCCGTCCGGCTGTGCGATTTTTATTTTGCAAATTGGTGGAAAAATGAAAAGAGCTATGATATGATGTTTTTACCAAACTGCGCTATTGCGCTGAGTTTACGATACGGCAGGAGAAAACAACATGAACCATCAAACCATCATTGTCCTGGACTTCGGCGGTCAGTACAACCAGCTGATCGCCCGCCGCGTGCGTGAATGCGGCGTTTACTGTGAGGTGAAGCCCTACACGACGCCCCTCGCGGATCTTCTTGCAATGAAGCCCATCGGCTTCATCTTCACCGGCGGCCCGAACAGTGTCTATCTTGAGGACGCGCCGCACGTCGATCCCGCGCTTTTTGATGCGGGCGTGCCCGTGCTCGGCATCTGCTATGGCTGCCAGCTCATCGCGCACCACCTCGGCGGCAAGGTCGTTGCCGCGAGCGATGCGTCCGCGCGCGAATACGGCAAGACTGAGACCTTCTTCGATACGTCCTGCAAGCTCTTCAAGGGGCTTCCCGAAAAGAGCGTGACGTGGATGAGCCACGGCGACTACATGGAAAAGGTACCCGATGGGTTCTCCCTCGTCGCCCATTCCGATGCCTGCCCCAACGTCGCCATCTGCGATGAAAAGCGCGGCTTCTACGGCGTGCAGTATCACCCCGAAGTCAACCACACCGAGTACGGCAAGGACATGATCCGCAACTTCCTCTACGAGGTCTGCGGCGCGAAGGGCGACTGGACGATGGGCGACTACAAGAACACCGCCATCGCCGCTGTGCGCGAAAAGGTCGGCTCCGGCCGCGTGCTGCTGGCGCTCTCCGGCGGCGTGGATTCGTCGGTCGTGGCGGCGCTGCTCGCCGAGGCCGTCGGCCCGCAGCTCACCTGCGTTTTTGTCGATCATGGTCTCATGCGCCTCAATGAGGGCGACGAGGTCGAGTCGGCATTCGATAAGTGGGACATCAACTTTGTCCGCGTGAACGCCGAGAGCCGCTTCCTTGAAAAGCTCGCCGGCGTGACCGAGCCTGAGCGCAAGCGCAAGATCATTGGCGAGGAGTTCATTCGCGTGTTCGAGGAAGAGTCGAAAAAGATCGGCGCGGTCGATTTCCTCGCGCAGGGCACGATCTATCCCGACGTGATCGAGTCCGGCCTCGGCAGCGCCGCGGTCATCAAGAGCCACCACAATGTCGGCGGTCTTCCCGACTATGTCGACTTCAAGGAGATCATCGAGCCGCTGCGCCTGCTCTTTAAGGACGAGGTGCGTCAGCTCGGCCGCGAGCTGGGGCTGCCCGAGTATCTCGTCTCCCGCCAGCCGTTCCCCGGCCCGGGTCTTGCCATTCGCATCATGGGCGAGATCACCAAGGAGAAGGCCGACACGCTGCGCCTTGCCGACGCGATCTACCGCGAGGAGCTGGAAAAGGTCGGTGAAAATAAGAAAATGAACCAGTATTTCGCCGTCCTGACCGACACGCGTACCGTTGGCGTCATGGGCGATGGCCGCAGCTACGACCGTGTGCTCGCCCTGCGCGCCGTGACGACCGAGGACTTCATGACTGCCGACTGGGCGCGCATCCCCTACGAGCTGCTCGACAAGATCAGCGGCCGCATCGTCAACGAGGTCAAGGGCATCAACCGCATCGTATACGATATTACCAGCAAGCCCCCCGCAACGGTGGAGTGGGAATAATCCCCGAACGGCCAAAAAGCCTTGCAAATGCCGGGCTTTTGCGCCCGGGAATTGCCCCGTGACAACAAAATGACAACATTTTAGATTATCCAAGAATAAAGAGCTATCTGATTTCTGTTAGAGAAGTCAGATAGCTCTTTTTGTTTTGTCTGAATTTAATCGTTCTTCAGCCTGTCTTTGAAAGCCTCCGCCAGCGCATCGCTGAGCTGCTGGGACGGCACTTTCACATAGCCGGAGGTTTCGTCATATTTCGGGTAGTTATAACGCCACTTGTCGTAGTCCTCCCGGTTGATTTCGCCATTGCGGAGCTTTTCTGCCTGCTGTGCCCACGCTGTGAGCATTTCGGAAAGCTCAGCGGCGTCCTTCCCCTTCCGGGGATCAACACGCAGCGAAACGCCGTTCTCGCTGGTTTCCACCGTCAACCCATAGCGATCCTCCAAGGTAAACAGTGTGTGCATCAGGCCAAGATAGCTGTCAATGTCCGGAACGGACAGCGCCAGCGGCGACACGCCAAGCGCACCAGCAAGGCTCTCCGTCAGCTCTGCCTTGGGTGTTCTGCTGCCGGATTCATACTGCGCCATACGGATGTCGGCAGTCTTTTCAGGAAAGCCGACCTCCTGTCCCAAGTATTTTTGCGTCATTCCCCGCAAATTGCGGAAGAATCGAATTCTCTCACCGATTGCCATAGCACAACACTCCTTTATGTATTGTGCAATTAGTATAGCATATAGATTTAAGTTATGTCAAGATAACAAAAGCAAAAAAGTTAAATATTTTCCTGCAAGCCTCTTGACAATAGCAAATTCGCTTAGTATAATAGCTATAGCAAATAGCGTTAAGTTATTTGTAGGCAACAGAATATCCGTCGTGCGCCACGGTAATGGCGTACCCGCTCGGGCAAATCGGAATGCGGTCAGAAAGTTCTCCGACACTAAACAAGAGAACTATAACCAAACGAAAGGGGTGATGAAATGGAGAACACGAGCTTTATGAGAGTAGAGGAAGTAGCACAGGAATTGGGCGTTTCCAAGTCCTATGCCTACAAGATCGTCCAGAAGCTGAATGAAGAACTGAAAAACAAAGGCTTTCTCACGATTTCAGGGCGAGTCAACAAGCAATATTTTATGGAACGCACCTGTTACGGTGCCGTTCAGAAAGAGAGGTAAAAATGTCCGTTTACAAAGATACTAAAACCAACACTTGGAAGGTCTACTATCGCTTCACGGATTGGCAGGGCAAAACGCACCAGTCTACAAAGCGTGGCTTTTCTACGAAGCGAGAGGCGCTTGCTTGGGAGCGTGAACAGCTCCACAAGGTAGAAGCTGATCTGGATATGACCTTTGAAAGTTTTATAGACACCTACACAGCCGATATGAAGAACCGGCTGAAAGAGAACACTTGGCACACGAAAGAGCATATCATCCGCACCAAGCTGCTTCCCTATTTCGCCAAGCGGAAAATGAACTCGATCCAGCCCAAAGACATTATCGCTTGGCAAAATGAGATGATCAAATGTCGGGATAAGAGCGGCGAGGCGTATTCGCCGGTGTATCTCAAAACCCTGCACAATCAGCTCAGTGCCATTTTCAATCACGCTGTGAAATTCTATGGGCTGAAAGACAATCCCGCCGCTAAGGTCGGCAATATGGGAAAGGCCAAAGCAAGAGAGATGCTTTTCTGGACGCAGGAGGAATACAAGAAATTTTCCGAAGAAATGATGGACAAGCCTGTTTCTTTCTATGCCTTTGAAATGCTGTATTGGTGCGGCATCCGGGAGGGTGAACTGCTGGCGCTGACCCCGGCGGATTTCGATTTTGACCGGGAGACGGTCACGATCAGCAAATCCTATCAGCGTATCGGTGGCCGGGACATCATCACTGACCCGAAAACGCCGAAAAGCAACCGGACGATCAAGATGCCGGAGTTTCTCTGTGAAGAAATGCAGGACTATATGAAACAGCTCTACCGAATCAGCAAAAACGACCGGCTGTTTGAAGTCACGAAAAGCTATCTTCATCACGAAATGGATAGAGGTGCCAAGGCCGCAGGAGTCAAGAGGATCAGAATCCACGATTTGAGACACAGCCATATTTCACTTCTGATTGAAATGGGATATTCGGCGGTAGCGATCGCTGACCGGGTAGGACACGAAAGTATCAATATCACTTATAACTACGCTCACTTGTTCCCCTCTACACAAAGCGATATGGCAGACAAGCTCAATCAATTCAGAAAGGAAGGTGCGAACGATGTCATTGAAGAACAGAGACGAGCATAATCGCTGGCGCAGCAAAACGGTTGCTTTCCGAGTATCGCCGGAGGAGGATGATCAAATCGAACGCTATGTGCAGCTCTCCGGGCTGACCAAGCAGGACTATATCACCCGGCGGCTCACCCACAAGGATGTAGTAGTGCAAGGCAATCCCAGAGTTTTCAAGGCGCTGCGGAATCAGCTTGCCGAAGTGCTTTTGGAATTGCAGCGCATTGAGAGTGGCGGCGCAGTCAATGATGAGCTGCTTGACCTAATTGAAATGATAGCCGATATTCTCGGCGGAATGAAGGAGGAATCTGAATGAACAAAGAAAAAGAAATGACCGCTCCCGTTGTATCTGTTGGCGCAGATACGGAGCAGTCATCCCAAAACCTTACTGATAATAGTTTAACCGATTTTGATTCGGATTTCAAGGGGTCTGACGATGATTTCTACCGGGAAATGCAAAGAAGGATGGCTCCGGACTATCTGGAAACGGTGTCTATGACTACCCTCTATGACACCGACTTTGAGGGGCAGGAGCCTCTGATCGACGGCCTGCTGTATCGGGGAGCCTATTTACTGGCAGGTTCCCCGAAGGTGGGAAAGAGTTTCCTGATGGCCCAGCTTGCCTATCAGGTCAGCACCGGCCTGCCTCTGTGGGGCTATAAGGTGCGAAAAACGGGTGTTCTTTACTTTGCGCTGGAAGATAACTATGCCCGCTTGCAGCGGAGACTATTCCGAATGTTCGGCGCTGAGGCGGCAGAAAATCTGTATTTTGCCACCCACTGTAAAACAGCCAACAGCGGTCTGGAGGATCAGATTCGTAGCTTTATGCGGGAGCATCCCAACACCGGCCTGATCATCATCGACACTCTGAAACGGGTGCGTGAGGTTGGCGGAGCAGATTTCAGCTACAGCAGTGACTACGATATTGTGGCTCGGCTGAAAACTGTTGCCGACAGCTATAAGGTAACGATGGTAATCGTTCACCACACCCGCAAGTTGGTGGCAGATGACAAATTCGATATGATTGCCGGAACCAATGGCCTGTTGGGTGCAGCGGATGGCGGATTTGTTCTCAGTAAAGAGAAACGCACCTCCAATGCGGCGGTGCTGGATGTCACCGGCAGAGATCAGGAGGATCAGCGGCTACACCTGAACAAGAATCCCGAAACTCTGGTATGGGAGTTGGAGAGCGTTGAAACGGAGCTTTGGCAGGAACCGCCGGACCCGTTTCTGGAAAGTATTGCAGCATTTCTTTCTTCGGCGGGTGAACGCTGGGAGGGCACAGCATCCGAGCTGTGCAGCCTGCTGAATCTGGACTGCAAGCCCAATGTGCTATCCCTTCGGCTGAGCATTAGCTCTGTGCGGCTGCTGCGAGATCACGACATTCACTACAAGGCAAGCCGCAATCACGGTGGACGCAAAATCACCCTGTGGAAGGAGATGGAACTGGACAGCGTGTCAAAGGGTGACGACCGTGACGGTCTTTTCGTGGGCAGCGGCGAGGCCTAAAACATTGTCACCACCGTCACGGTTTGTCACGCTTTGAAGTTTCGGCAAGCCGTGCGGCTGCCCTTTTCAAAGGGCATTGAGCACTGGGGAGCAGCCCGCAGGCTGCTGGGGCAAAGTCCCGGCGCAGAGGCAGTATTCGATATACCGCCTCTGTGCAAGCCCCCTCGGAGAGCGCAATAGCATCTTTTGATGGCCGCAGGCTGTCAAAAGTGCTTTTGCGTTACTCTTGACAAGAGTAACAGAACCCCGGCTGCGGCCGGAAAGAGAGAGGAAGTGAGATTTTATGAAGAGAACGATCAGTGCCGAGGTCGGTAAAGGCTCTGTCAACCATAACAGCCGCAAATTTCGGGCGGAGAATGTAGACGGAAGCCGCACCTACCGGAATATTGACTACTGCAACGAGCGCATCCAGACCGTGTACCACCAGCTTTTCGATGAAGCCCTGAAACGCTACAACGAGAAGCAGACCCGTGCAGACAGGCGCATTTCAAATTACTACGAAAAAATCCGTTCCGGCAATCAGGAGAAACCCTTTCACGAGATCATCCTGCAAATCGGAAACAAGGAGGATATGAGCGCCACCGGCGAGTATGCGGAGCTGGCTCGGACGGTACTGGACGAGTACTATCGGGGCTTTCAGGAGCGCAATCCCAACCTCTGGGTGTTTTCGGCGCATCTCCATATGGACGAGGCAACACCTCATCTGCACATTGACTTTGTGCCATTCACCACTGGGAGCAACCGTGGACTTGATACCCGTGTATCGCTGAAACAGGCGCTGTCGGTGCAAGGCTTCAAGGGCGGGACCCGTGGTGCAACGGAATGGGCGCAGTGGGTACAGTCCGAAAAGGAGCAGCTTGCCGCCGTGATGGAGCGGTATGACATTCAGTGGGAGCAGAAAGACACCCACGAAAAGCACCTCTCCGTTCTGGACTACAAAAAGCAGGAACGAGAAAAAGAAATTGCGGCGCTGGACAGCACACTGGCCCAAAAGCAGGACGAACTGGAAACGGCGCAGAGTCGGATCGACAACTTCGATCAGGGTGTGCAGTCTATTGAAAAGCTGGAGCAACGGATTGAAACGGATGCAGAGTTTCAACTCCCCGATCCGCCCACGCTGATGACGGCTAAAACCTATAAGCAGCGATTTGTTGACCCGTTAATCAAAAAGCTGAAAGAAGTCATCCGGGAGGTGTTCTACCACTATTACAAGGCTCTGGACAGCTATCACCGGCTGAACACCACCAACGGTCGGCTCTACCGAGAAAACGAGCATCTAACCATCGTCAATGACAAGCTCAAAGGAGAAAATGAAGTCCTACGCTCCGAATTGAAGGATTTCCGCTTCCTGCGGAAGGTCCTTGGCAGTCAGCAGATCGATAATCTGATTGCACAGGCAAAAGATATGGAGCAGCAGCGAAAGCAAACCCAGCGCACAAGGCGCAGAAATACAAATTTTGAAAGGTAGGAACAGACAATGGCAAAGACGATTTTTGAAGAAATGGGCGGTACTTACACGCAGGTTGGGGATTATCTTCTTCCTGATCTGAAACTGCCCGAGGAAGAACAGCAGCCCATCGGCGTGTGGGGACGGCGCCACACGCGTTACCTGAAGGAGCATCGGCAGGCAACCTATGCGACCTTGTTCACCGGCGGAAAACTGAACAGCTACCTTGCCGACATTGACCGTCAGGCGGAGGAACTATTCTCTCGGCTGGTAAAACAGATGGCTGAGGCAGAAGGTGTCACAGAGGAGCTGAAAGCCGCCAACCCAATGGAGTGGGTCGGCAGGATGAATAGCATACGAAGCAGAGCTATGGAAATCGTGAATAGCGAGTTGATTTATGTATAAATGAATAGTGGCGGCAAAAAATCCCTTGCCGCCACTTTTTCTTTCACATCAAGATAGGCAGTTGACATTTAAAAACAAATGTTTTAAAATATAAACGAGAGCGTTGAAAGGAGAACTTATGACTACATCAGAGCAAATTCGTGTTTTATGTGTAAGAACCGGTGTGAGTCTGTCAGAGCTCGCACGTAGGATTAATCAAACACCGCAAAACTTTAATGCTAAACTCAAACGAAATACAATAACCCAAGACGAACTTAATCAGATCGCAAAGGCTTTGGGTGTTACATACGAACAATACTTTGTTTTGGGCAACGGCGAACTCATCAAGTAAGAAAGGGCTTTACTATGACTGAACATAAAATTATATTTGGTGATAGTCGTTCGCTCAACCAAATCAAAGATAAATCTGTGCAGCTAATTATAACATCGCCTCCATACTGGCAGTTAAAAGACTATGGCACGGAAGATCAGATTGGTTTTAACGACAGCTACGAAGAATACATAAACAATTTGAATTTGGTGTGGAAAGAATGCAATCGTGTCCTTTCTGATGGATGCAGATTGTGCATCAATATTGGGGATCAGTTTGCTCGTTCTGTTTATTACGGCAGATATAAAGTTATTCCGATCAGAACAGAGATAATTCGTTTTTGTGAATCCCTCGGTATGGATTATATGGGAGCTATTATTTGGCAGAAAACCACCACGATGAATACTTCTGGCGGCGGTGCCATTATGGGCAGTTTTCCTTATCCTCGCAATGGTATTCTTAAAATGGATTATGAGTTTATCCTTCTTTTCAAAAAATTAGGTAATGCACCTAAGCCAACTCAACAGCAGAAAGAACAGTCTGCAATGACCAAAGAAGAATGGAGTCAGTATTTTTCTTCTCATTGGAATTTTAATGGTGTCAAGCAGCTGGGGCATATCGCTATGTTCCCGGAAGAACTTCCTAAACGTCTGATCAAAATGTTTTCTTTTTCGGGAGAAACGGTATTTGATCCGTTTGCGGGTAGCGGAACAACCTCACTTGCTGCAAAAAATCTCGGAAGAAATTCTATCGGTTATGAAATCAACAGAGATTTTAAACCAATCATTCGTGAGAAATTGGGAGTAAGCCAACTCACATTAGGTGATGATGCAAAGGTGATTTTTGCAGAAGACGATATCGGAAACATTTCTTCTTTTGAGCAACTTCCGTACCTTTTCAACGATCCACATAGAATGGATAAAAAGATTGATGTAAAGAAACTTCAATTCGGTTCGAGGATTGATCAGTCTGAATCGAAGCGAGAGGAATTGTTCAGTGTGAAGAAAGTCATTTCACCCGACAAAATTGAACTAAGCAACGGACTTACAGTTCGACTGTTGGGCATTAAGCCGAACCCTTTATATCAAGGTGAAGCTATCAGTTTTCTACAGGAGAAATTTCAAAAACGAAAAGTTTTCTTGAAGTATGATGCTATAAAATATGATGCAGAAAACAATCTGATGTGCTATGTGTATCTTGATAATAAAACCTTTATAAACAACCACTTGGTAAGAACAGGATTCGTAGATGTTGATACATCGTTTGATTATACCTATCAAAAGAAATTCCTAAATTCATTTCCTAATTGAAAATGGGCGGAGGTTTTCGCCTCCGCCCTAAGTTTTAGTCTTCAATTTCAATGGTTAAGCCAGTCTTTGTTTTGGTGTAATAGATCATTTTCACAGCGATCGTTTCGGACAGCCGCCCCATTGTTTTATATGTATCGGGTTTCACAGAATACGGAACATTGCCAACATATCCGTCAATGCCAACAGACTCTTCTTCGGGAGTGGCAAGACGATAAGTTGTTCCTCTGCGTTCAGCAAGAGAAGCCAAGATCGCTTTCTGAACATACATACCGTTGAAGGTCTTAGAAATAACGAGATCTTCTACCCAATGTTTAACCATTTCACGATCAATAAGCGGAATAGCATCACGGAGATTCTGCACCTGTGCATAAATCTTATCAGTTGCTTTGTCAAAAGCATCGGGATATCTTTCTACATACCAATCGCGCCAGTTCTCAATAGTGATTTCTTCTCCGGAATCCATAAACTCCGGAAACAACTCGGACATCTGACCGACAACAACAGGACGAGTGCCCTGTGCATTTTGATTTGCCCAGTTGATTAACTGAGAAGTGTATTTCGGAAAGCTGAAAGTATCACTTTCGTTGTAGCTTTCTATGTTTTCATTTTTCAGTGTGTATTTCATTCGGTCCACTCCTCAAAAAACTTTTCCATCAACTCGCCGCGTTCCAATGTTTTTTGAGCTCTGGAACGAAGATTTGATTTATATTCGTCTAATTCTTCTTGAGTTGTAATTATATAATAGCCAGAAGCATTACCGCCCACAGGAATCCTGTATTTCTTTGCGCAACATTTAACTAAATTTCGTCCTTTTACATGGGAGCCTTCAACTGGGTATCCAAGCATTCCTGCAATTTCGCCCGCCGAAATAGTGTTTCCTTTTCCTCGGTGCTTTTCCAATTCTTTTTTGACAAATTCCAATTTATCTATTCAATCCTCTATAAACCCTGTATTTTCAAGGCATATCGCCTATTAAATGTTCAAACCTTATGTATTTTCCCTTGTTTTTGCCCTTATGAGCCGAAACAAGGGAAATTTTTATTCTCCGCCGATTACCTTATCCAGCAGTCTTGCGGAAGTACGCTTCGCTTCCCTTGTAGCGTGAGCGTAAATGTTCATTGTGGTACTGACATCAGCGTGTCCGAGAAGTTCCTGCACATCTTTAGGTGCTGCACCGTTTGAAAGCAGATTGCTTGTATAGGTGTGTCTGAGCATATGAAAGTGGAAATCCTCCAATCCCTCCACCTTTTTTCTCGCTGTCCTGCACATAATCCCCACCGTACTCGGTGCTTCAAATGCCCCATCAGGTCTAAGGCAGACAAAGGATAATTCCTTGTACCCCTCTGGGACTTCCTCCGACCTCGGCAGACTGTAAACCTCATAATAGGTGCGGTCTTTTTCTTTGACCTCCAAATAGTAATTAAGGCTGTACAGTTCCCCGTATCGAAAACGGTTTTTGTGCTGTTCTGTTTTCGCAGTTTTCAGGATTGCGGCAAGCGTATCGCAAAAGTCCACGGTGCGGATTTTTTTACGCTTTGTTGCCCCTATTTCTGTTTTGTGCCTTGCCCCGTTGTAACGCATACTGCGGCGTACTGTCAGATATTGTTCTTCAAGGTTAATGTCCTGCCAAGTCAGACCACAGACCTCTCCAATACGCAAACCTGTATAATAGGCTATCTGTATAGGAAGAAGTGCAGGATTGTTTTTCTTTTTCAGGAAGTCCTCTAATCTCTGATACTGTTCGTAGCTGAGCGTTGGTGTGGAGGCAGTTTCTCCGTCCTCGTCCGAGAACAGTTCGCATTCTTCTTTCTTTCCTCGCCATACCACATACTGCATCGGGTTAAAGGTTATCAGTCTTTTCGGGAATACCGCAAAACGGAACGCCCCTTGTAAAACAGCCGAAAACAATCGGAGATACCCTTTGCTGAGTGCCTTTGCGGTTGTACCGTCAGGATTTGTACCGCCAAAGCTGAGAAAGTCTATATACGCCTGTAAATGGTCGGCGGTTACGGTTTTCAGCTTTCGGTTTCCTATCGGGTGCTGTTTGATACGGTTGACCGTTCCCTGATAGGACATTACCGTACCATTGCTGAGATTGCCGGGTTTCAGTTCTTCCTCCACCCACAGATCGAGCAGCATACCAACTGTGATGTTTTCAGACTTCGCAACGAATTTCTTTTCCTCATAGTCAGCGATTGCTTTTCTGAGCAGGGCTTCTGTTTCAGACTTGCTTTCTGTTCCCACAAACTCTTTCTGTACTTTTCTGCCGCTTTCATCTTCGATATAGAAGCGTGCGTACCACTTTTTACCTTTTTTTCTTACAGAACCTTTTGCCATAGATAAATTTCTCCTTTCTATCCGTGGCAATCGGGACTGTGACATATGGTGTGCGTAAAGTAATAGTGTCACTTATGCCGATGAATGTCAATCGGCATTTTCACTTGTCAAAGTGCCACGGAATTTTTCTTTTTCAGCAACCCTTTCTTCGGCTGCTGTCACTATCCCGAACAGGTCGCCCATCTTTACAGCGGTGCGTCCCTCATCGTAGATATGTAAAATCCCATCTAAAAACTGCTTCATATTCTCGATAGGAAGTTCCATTTCTTTACGGTAAACCCTTTCCATAATCGCCCCTGACTCAATCGCATAGCGGCGTAAGGACTGCTTTAAGCCCTCGTCCTCCGCTACACGGTCAACCTCAGCCATTGCGTCTGCAAAGTGATAAGTCATAACCGTATAGAGGTCAATCATCTTTCCGAGGAATGTGGTAAGCAGTTGTTGGTGCGGTTCTCCCTTTACCACAGAAGAAACCGTATCAAGATATTTTTTGATATGTTCCTCCATATCCCTTGCACATAAAGTGCGGCTGTCATATTCCTTATCTTCGGAAAGTCCTGTCAGCCATTCGGGAGTGGTCAGGAGTGCTTCTGCCAGCCCGTTGATAATCATTGTACGCTTCGGGTCTACTCCGTCCGCTTCATATCTTTGAATGGTAGATTTGTTTACCCCGACACGCTTACCAAGTTCGGGCATTGTTAAGTTTAATTCTGTTCGGCGTTCTTTCACTCGTTCACCGACCTGTTTTGCGGTGAATGTAATTTCTTTTTTCAAGGCTTTCACCTCCTATTGCTGATAGTATAGCACAGAAAAACCTATTTTGCAACCATAAATTTAGTAATAGACAAAAATATTTCTTAATAAGTTGCAAAACGAGTTGACAAGAGGTATCAAAATAAGTATAATTACAGATACATAGTTGCAAAATGCGTGTTTTGAAAGGAGGTTGATAAAATGGGCAACATCAAAATGGGTTTAACCATAGAAGAAGCAGCAGAATGTACGGGTATCGGAAGAAATACAATGCGTAAGTTGGTAGACTGGGGCAAACTTCCCGTCCTCAAGGTCGGAAGAAAAGCGATTATCCGCAGGGATACTTTAGAGCGATTTATGAGCGTCAATCAGGGAAGAAACCTGCTGAATGAAAACGATGTCCGCAAAGTAGAATAACCATTCTCCAAGCCCTCGGCGTTTGAGAGCGAAATACACCCCTCGCACAAATCTTCGATTTGTACTCTGGGTATTTCGCCCTTGCAGGGGGCACTGTACCATCGCTTCGGGCAATGCACCGCCGCTATGATACAGAAGAAAACAGCCCGCTGTTTTCTTCGCTGTCCGTCTGCTTACGCCGCCGAAACAGCGGCAACCGATTTCTCGGTTGCAAAAAGAGTATGCCCGTCACGGGAGGAAGGAGTATATGGCAAGACATTCATTTATACAGATGTCGAAGCTATCCAATGTCAAGGGAAGAATATCCTATATCACAAGCCACGCAAAGCAGGAAAACCTTTATGCCACCTACCGCACCGCCGACAATGAATTTTGGAGTAACCTTGCAAGGGAAAGCCAGCAGGAGTTTAAGCGGAGCGGCACAGAGGGCAAATGTATCGAAGCAAGGGAATTGATTATCGCCCTGCCCGAAGTTTATACAAGATACGAGCCGCAGGAAGTCCTTGAAGATTTTACGGAGGAGTTCCGCAAGAGATATGGTGTGGAGTGCGTGTCAGCCCTCCACCACAACAAACGCAAAACCAATTATCATATCCATCTTATCTTCAGCGAAAGAAAACTGCTTCCTGAGCCTGACATCAAGAGAGCCACACGCAGCGTGTTCTATGATGAAACGGGCAAAAGGGTACGCACCAAGAAAGAAATCACAGGGGAGGACGGGCAGATACGCAAAGGCTGTACCGTCATTAAAAAGGGCGAGGTTTACGAAAGCCACCTCTTTACCGTGAAAGATGATAAATTCAAAAGCGAGCCTTTTCTTCGGGAGATAAAAGAGATTTACACCGACCTTATCAATCGGCATATCTCCGATCCCGAACAGCAGTTAAAGGTATTTGATAAGAACAGCGTTTATCTTCCCACCAAGAAAATCGGCAAGAACAATCCCAAAGCCGCCGAGATTGAAGCGGACAATACCGCAAGGCAGGAATGGAACAGGACAGCGGATATGGCGTTGTTATCGGGTATTTCCGAAGCAAAGATTTTAGAAGTCAAGCAGACCGAGATACACGAAAAAGCAAGCCAGTCAATTAAAAGCAAAGGCTGGCTTCCTAATCTGTTCCGTGGGATTGTGGCAAAGGCAAAAGATTTTTTGCAAAACCTTATTCGGGAAAAGGATATGCCACCCAAGCCTACACTTGATATTGATATGGCAGAGTTCCGTCATATGCGAAATCTGATGATAAAAGTACAGGATAAGGCAAAGGAAATTAAAAACTTGCAGGACAAAGTTCTGCCGCACTTGAAACAGCAGCTTGCTGATACAAAGGGGCTTTTCAAAGGTAAAGAACGAAAAGCGTTGGAGGTAAAAATCAAAGAAACCGAAGTGGAAATTGCCGACAGGCTGGATAAAATCCCCGATACACTCAAAGCGGACGGTTATCCTGATGTGCAGGTATTTATGCGTACTTTCCGAGAAATGGAAAGCGTTGTAGAGCAGTACAACCGTGACCTTGCCGAGTGGGAATACCAAGTCAGCAGGAAGCCGACAGCTGCCACTAAAGAACAGCACAGACCGCCCGAAAGGCAGAGCGTGTTAAAACATCTGCGTGAGATACAGGAACGCAACAAGCAGCAACCACCGCAAAGACAGTATAAAAAATCCATTGACAGAGATAGCAGGTAGCATTGAAAAACCGCCGTTACGGTTTTACCCATAGCGGCGGCGTACATAACATTATCGTAGAAAAAGAAGGGATTAGTTTAATCTATCCAAATCTTCAAGATAAATAGACACTTCTCCACATTCAGGGCAAATGGCTACTTTAGGCTTTCCTATTCGACCACCAAATAACTTGTTTTCATCAGATGATAAAACAATTCCATATCCCGCCCCTTCAATTTTTACAGCACAATTTTCTTTCATTTCACATCCACATCTGATACACTTTCTCATTTCTTACTCCTAACTATATATATTTTTTTCTGAAAAACAAGTTTGACAGTACAAAAGACAACCCGCATATTGCAACAACAGAAACTCCTGCAATAGCAATGCTTACTTCAAAATTCTCTACAACAAACCACATAATTGAATTATTTGTTGCCTTAGTCCATAAGCCCAAAACAACAAGCAGTATAATTAAGATAAACATTGTCGCAAATCCAGCATTAACACCTAACGAGTAATTTGATGGCAAAACAAATGCCAAAAACAATAATGTCAGTGCAAATGAAGCACAGGACATAAAGAGATAAAAACCATATGCATATTGTGGAAACAGAATATATGAGGCAGAATTTACAATGAGTGCAACCACAAAGCCAATTAAGGACAAAATACCCGCACAAGCATATCTGCTGCATACAATCTGTTTTTTAGATACAGGAAGTGATACAGCATATTTCCCCCATTTCCATTGCTCGTCACAAGTTGTTAGGGAGATAATCATTGACATTATTTCAATAGGAATGAGTAAAAAACTGATATATATTGTTCCGCTTTTTTCCAATATGAACATTAACGCAATAATAATGGCTATATCCATAATCACACGAGGTAAGCCATATTTCTTTTTAATTGTAAGAAAATCCTTTGTTAATAGCCCTTTCATTTCATTTCCCCCTTTACATAGAAAAGCATAATTTCTTCGATTGCGGCTGGAACAACAATCGCTTTTGGATATTTTTTCTCGGCAATGTGACGGTCTTTTACAAGCACTTTGTATTGATAATCCTCTTTCCTATAAGCGATTATCTCTGATTTATCTAAGTTGTCAAAAACCATAGCACCACAACTCATTACACCGTAATTATCAACTAATTCGTCTTTTGAGTGGGTGAAAACCAATTTCCCCTTATGAATAAAAGTAATATAATCTGCCACTTTTTCTAAATCGCTTATGATATGAGAAGATACCAATACCGAATGATTTTCGTCTTGAACAAAGTCAATCAAAATATCTAAAATGTCATCTCTGATAATAGGGTCAAGACCACTTGTTGCTTCGTCCAAAATTAAAAGTTCTGCTTTGTGCGAAAGTGCCACAGCAAAAGCCAACTTAACTTTCATACCTTTAGAAAAATCCTTTACCCTTTTATCAGCAGGAAGTTCAAACTTCGAGAGATAATTGACATAAGTATTTCGTTCCCATTTTGAATATATTCCCGACATATATGTTCCAATTTCATTTGGTGTAAATATATCTGGGAAATGGTTTTCATCAAATACAACGCCTATTTTGTCTTTGATTTCAATTTCTTCAGAGAGATAATCCTTTCCGAAAATTTCAATATTTCCATCTGTCTTTGATATTTCATTAAGAATACAGTTAATAGTTGTTGATTTTCCTGCACCATTTTCTCCAATCAGTCCCATAATTACGCCTTTAGGTACAGTGAAGGTCAATTTATCAAGAACGAAATCACCGTAATCTTTTGTCAAACCTTTAACTTCTAAAATATTTTCGCTCATTTATTCGTCCTCCTGATATAAAAGTGTCAGTAAATTGATTAGTTTATCAAGTGATATTCCACTTGCCCTTGCCACTTCGATTGCGTCTGTAAAGTGTTCCTCTATCTTCTTTTGTTGTTCCTCAAGATAAAAGTCCTGATTTTGTGCCGATACATAGCACCCTTTACCAGCTGTTGACTCTATAAATCCATCTTCTTGTAATGTGGCATAAGCTTTTTGTACCGTTAAAATACTAATGTGCAAGGACTTTGCCAATGACCTTACAGACGGAATGGCTTCACCTGTTTTCAATTCACCACTCATAATTGCCGCCTTGATTTGTGTAGAAATTTGTTCGTACAAAGGTCGGCTTGCCTTATTGCTTACAACAATATCCAAAATTCCACCGCCATTCTGTTACTTGCTATTATATAGTGTATTACATCTACAAGTACAGTATATAATAGTTGTGCCTTATTGTCAAGGGCAAGAATAAAGCGACAGAGATTTCTCCCTGCCGCTCTAATCTTTTATGTGTATATAATTTCTCTATTGATTATTTCTCTTGCCCTTGCCTGTATCTCGTTCATTCTTACAACCCACAACATCGGGTTTTCCGCTTTGAGTTGCTCAGTCACACCTTCCTTGTCAGCCATTTGCTCAACCAATCGGAACATCATATCCATTGCCTGTTCGTCAATATCAGCAAGATAACCGTTCAATTTTCCGCTTGTGAGCAGCGTGGTGTAAACTGCTCGTTTATGTTCCTGTAAATAGCGTTTGTACCGCTGTCCCCATAAGCCGATAAACTTGTGTTCTTTTTCGGTTGGTAAAGTAATGCAAGGAATATAATAATCTCCCTGCAACTCATACCATAAACCGTTGCTTTCATCATAAATATACTTGTCCATTAAAAAATCCTCCGTTATAATATATTCACACATATGTCACAGTTCTCCGATTGCCACACTCTGTTATATCTTGTTATGAGATTTTCTTGCCCTTGATTTTGCCCTTATAAGTAGGCAGGGAAAGAGTAAACTTGTGTGAAATCATATAAAAGGATAAGGTGAACACATTGCGATAAATCCTTTATTTTCAAGGCTTTTGGAGGATTTTATTGATAACCTATGGAGAGCAATAATCACTCATAATTTTATGGTTTTCAAATTCTGATTCATCCATTTTATGTTCCCTCCTCTATGAACAATTTGTAAGTTTCAATTTCAAGTGCATCAGAAATGCGCTGAATATTTTCAAGCGAAATACTTCTGCGATAGCACTCGATTGCACTGATATATGTTCTATGAAGCCCGCACTTCTCGGCAAAGGCTTCTTGTGATATGCCCAGTTCATTACGATATTTTCGCAGGTTGTTTCCGAACACTTTTACTATATCCATATTTACATTCCTCCAATTATATAGTATAATATGGATGAATACAAAAAGTCTACACACAATAAGTCACTAAGATAAGGAGGGAAAGAAAGTTGTTTGGGGTATCTTATGATACGTGGAAAAGCATCTGCAATATGTACTTTTCACTAAACGCAGGTTCACAAAAAGCTTATCTGCAATGGTTCCCGTTTACCAAACTCTCCTCCGCTGACAAGGAAAATATTTCTGGAGAAGAATTTTATAACAGCTATATCAAAACAGCCTCATTTATGCTTTTTCCTCCCGCTATGCACCAGTCAGAAAACTATCTGCAAAAAGGTGATGGTAGTTTTCGAGATTCATCACTTGTAGCTCCTGTTCTGTTTTTGTTTATGCAGTCGATAGGATTGGAAGTACACAATCACTATTCGCCTATCAGACCGTCAGATATATCCGTTTATTATGCCGGTAACTATGAATATTTACGACCCAAATACAAACAGGACTACGATGATTTTTTTAAAGAACTAAATGCCTCTATTGATGAGTATCAATATTTCATCAAAACGGACATCACTAATTTCTTCGCAAATATAAGTGTTGATAGACTGATTTCACAAATAGATAAAGTTTGCAACTCCGGTACAGTAGTGTTTTCTCAAACACAGCTGCATTTATTCAAAGAGTTGCTTACATATTGCGGCAATGGTCGGTTTCCGCTTATTGAAAATAGTGTTGCTTCATCATATCTTGCAACTGTTGTCTATCTCGATGCTGTAGATAAGGCTCTGCACGAATATATTTCAAAGAATATTACGGCATTTTCTTCTTTCCGCATTGTTCGTTATGTTGACGATATGTATATTCTTATTTCATCAGATAAACCCATTGGAGATTTGCACAATGCTTATAATGAAATAAGGAATGAATATTCATCAATTCTCAAAAATTATGGCTTGGCATTGAATACCAAGAAATGCTGCTTGAAGGAATCAAAAGAAATCAACCTTGAGCTCAAAAAATCACTATATGATGAATATTTCAATGGGCAAAAACACAATATAGAGGAACTGTTTTCCGGCGCTCTATATCGTTTCTTAAATGATTTATCCATCGAATTGCTTTTTGACAGTATTGATATAGAAAGATACAATGAACTAATTAACGAACACTTTTCCTCGGATGACATAGAGTTTACACCAAGTGAAGTTTTTAATTATTTTGTATATGAAGACGAGGATGAATTGAAGTCCGAGCCAGTTGTAAAAGAAATCGTAGGACTTGTTGAACGGAGTATATCTTTTATCAGCCTTGATCCTAAGCGATTGACGGTAATGATTATGAAAACCCAAAGCGATAAAGCTATTAAAGGGTTCTTGAATCAACTTTTCAGAAATAATCGCTCAGGGAAGTGGAATTCCTATGACACAGCCATAGCCATCTCATACTTAATTCAGAGCAAATTCAGACACATAGATTTATTGGATATCCTTTCCGATCGGCATCCAAATCTTTATGATTACTACTTCTATCATTGCAAAAATAGTACAATTCGCTGCTTTGATCTTTGGAGGGTAAAGAAGTTAGCGAAAGTTATTGCACAGGACAGCAAGGCACACTACCTGTACTTTATGTACTTATGTGAGATGAAGCGGGCAAACTATATGGCAGCTTTCGCTTATTACAAGAATTATTTTGATCGAGTAACCGCCGATTTGGATTTTGCAGCAGGTAATGATCCACGTCTAAAGAAGCCTAATTACAATATGTTTTATAGAGAAGGGACACTCATACGATTTTACTCTGGTATTGATGATAGCAAAACGGTCATTGAAAAAGCTCACAAATTAAGGAATGCCAACCCGCTATCTCACGCATCATCTGAATTGCTTGATAGTAATAATACTTCAAAAGATTTGTGCGAGTCCATAAAAGCTCTTTCAGCATTGATATATGGTTACATAGACATACTTAATGAGAAACTTTGATAGCGACTCGAAGATGATTTCAATCAAGCAATCTCGTGACAACACAATGACAACAGGAATTATGATACACCGTAATTCTTGGATAATCTAAGCAATCCCGATAATCGGAGCTAAACGGTCTATACAAAACTGTTTAGGTCATGGTTTCAGGGAGCGAATAAAATATTTTCCCCCTGCCATGGCAGGGGGAAAATATTTTGGTACGCCCGACTGGATTCGAACCAGCGGCCTACAGAGTCGGAGTCTGTCACTCTATCCAACTGAGCTACGGGCGCATATTTGGTTATTCTCTGCGACAATAATACACCCTTAATACGCACGCAATACGCATTATTTTCATGATGCGCCTGTAATACGCATTTAATACGGAGATAATGCGTATTAGCTTTTTCAACAACAAAAGGCACAATATATCAACGCTTTCGTATTGACAACCACAATATATTGTGGTATATATGAATTATCATTGTTCTTTGTGCACCATTTGCAGGTCTGTGATCTGCATCGCACACGTTGTTAAGTTTGTATGTGAGGAGCACCATGCTCCCGCTTGAGATTCGAGCCATTGCGCCCGCGTGTTTTAATGACTATGCTGCGAGGATTTTTCTCGCGGCATTTTCCACCTGTACGCTGCCCTGCCGCTATGCTATGATGTACCTGTACTTAAGGCATTGCGCATTTAGGTCGGAGCAGAGCAGGCACGGGCGGAAGGCTATCAGCAGCTTTTCACTCTGATTAAGAACTAGAAGTATGTCAAAATGCGCCTCCCGAAAAGCAGGGCGGCCATCAGAATTGAACAATACTGCAAACGCAGGAAGGATCGTATGAAGCCGAAACGGCAAGAAGATTCTTCCTGCGTTTTTGCTTACTATTATTGTCGCAGCACTTGCCAACGCCGCAATACGATGACATTTGCGAAAACGACAATGGGTATTTTATCGGCTCGATTATTTGCATTGATAACTCTTCCGATGCTTTCCAAACAAAGGAGCTTGAGGTTGTCGATGGACAGCAGCGTTTAACGACGCTCTGCCTCCTTCTGACCGCAATATACAACCGGCTCAAGATACATAAGGATGAGCTGGATGAGGATGATGAGGACGAGCTTCCTGCTCTTAGAAAGTCCATTATTTGCAAAGGCGCATCGAACGGGCTTATTCTTTGTCCTCAAATTCAAAACCACAATCAGGCTGACTTCAATGTCGTAATGTACGAGAATGGTCTGCTCAAAAGTGCGAAGCGCGAAAAGAATTGGGGCAATCGTAAAATCGCGAAGTGCTATAAATACTTCCTACAAAGATTAGATCAGGATATTGAAGAGTCCGGTGATGCAGTCAAGACCCTGCTTGAAATCAAGAGCAAGGTATCGAAAGCGGTACTCGTCAAGATAGAGGTTGGAAGTCACGCGGAGGCTTACACTCTTTTTGAGTCCCTGAATAACAGAGGTACGCCATTGACAGCTATCCTGACATGGATAAATTCATCGAGATGTGCTTTGACCCTGGTTCCCCCATCAATGAACGACTGAAAGAAACGCTCCGGGAAATGCTGAAGGAGGAAGAAAAATGAAGGCTGTGATCTACGCCCGCTATTCCTCCGACAACCAGCGGGAAGAATCCATTGATGGCCAGATTCGAGAATGTACTGCTTTTGCGGAGAAAAACGGTATCACGATTCTGCGCCACTACATTGACCGGGCTTGTTCTGCCAAAACAGACAACCGTCCAGCTTTTCAAGAGATGGTTAAAGACAGCGTCAAGAAGCTGTTTGACATGGTCATCGTCTGGAAATTGGACAGATTTGCACGGAACCGTTATGACAGCGCCCGGTATAAGGCACAGCTAAAAAAGAATGGCGTTAAAGTCGTTTC
>OHSG01000335.1_pt1 | contig 23489 bp, 17 predicted proteins | sample 1578601 | NCBI WGS metagenome assembly OHSG01 (sample SAMEA3879534, study PRJEB24766) | human gut metagenome | biome: human-associated habitat; feature: feces | place: USA | collected 1985/1987
GGCGCTTGCGAGCCCGAACCGGTATTGAATCTGGGTTGGTTCAACGCTCCCGCTTCACGGGGTATGCTGATGCACACCAAGGTGTTCGGACGTTATAACGGACCGGAAGAAGTGATGTACCGCACTCCCCGATATACGGAAATCAATGTGATTGACAACTATGCCCCTACGGCAAAAGCCGATGTGACCATCGTGGATGCGGATGGCAAACCGGTGGCTGATGCCAAAGTGGAATTCAAGGTGTATAACTATGCCGAATTTTATACCGTAGCTTCCAAACAGACGGATGCGGACGGCAAGACGTTTCTGACAGCCGGAAAAGGGGATATGCTGGTATGGGCTTCCAAAGATGGAAAATTCGGTTATTCCAAACTGTCTTTCGGAAAAGACAATGCCTTGACCGTGAAACTGGACAAGACGGCCGGCGAGGCTTATACACTGGATATGGATATCATTCCTCCGGTGGAAGGCGCCAATATGCCCGAAGTGACTCCCGAACAACGTGCGGAGAACAATCGCCGCATGGCCTTGGAGGACTCTATCCGCAATGCCTACGTGGCTACGTTCATGACGGATGAATCGGCCCGTCATTTCGCTAAAGAGTATCAGTTGGATGAGGATGTTGTTGCCAAATTGCTGGTGGCATCACGTGGTAACCACGAAACCATCCGTGACTTTATGGCCCGTCTCCGTTCGGACAAGTCAAAGAAGGGCGGCATTGACCTGCTTCAGCAGATTTCCGCCAAAGACCTTCGCGATGTAAGTTCCGAAGTGTTGATAGACCACATGATGAATTCACATCTGTGCGCCAATGCCGATTATTTCCGCAGATTTGTGCGTAATCCGCGTGTGAGCAACGAAATGATTACTCCGTACAAAGGATTCTTTGAGAAAGCAGTGCCCGAACAGGAGCGTGAGGCTTACCTTGCCGATCCGATGAAGCTGGTTGCATGGGTTGCCGAAAATATCCGTGTGGACAAGGATTGCAACCTGGGCGGTTCTCCGATTACTCCGGAGGGGGTGTGGAAGGCCCGTACAGCCGATGCGCACAGCCGTGATATCTTCTTTGTTTCCATGGCACGCAGCATGGGTATTCCTGCACGTATAGACGAAGTGACCGGAAAAGTGCAGTTGATGGGTGATGAAGGTGCTGTTGATGTGAACTTTGAGGCGATGGAACAGGCCAGTGCGCCTACCGGCAAGTTTATTGCCAGATATACGCCGATCAAGTCTTTGGCCGACCCGAAGTATTATTCTCATTTCTCTATTTCCAGACTGACTCCTGCCGGAACCTTGAAATTGCTGAATTATGATGAAGGCGATATTGATATGGGTGGCGGCGCTACTTGGGCTAATCTGTTGAAGAACGGAACGGCACTGGATGCCGGCAATTATGTGATGGTGACCGGTACTCGTCTGGCCAACGGCGGCGTATTGTCCCAGCTGACTTTCTTTACCATCAAGCCGGGGGAAACGACTACGGTGGACTTGGTGATGCGTGAAAGTAAGGATGATATTCAGGTAATCGGTAACTTCAACTCGGAATCTACTTATAAACCGATAGATAGCGATGAACTGAAGTCTATTCTTGCCACTACAGGACGTGGTTACTACATTGTAGCCGTACTGGGTGCCGGACAAGAACCTACGAACCATGCCTTGCGTGATATCGCGGCATTGGGTAAGGAGTTTGATGAATGGGGCAGAGGAATCGTGCTGTTGTTCCCCAACGAGGAGCAGTACAAGAAGTTCCGCCCGCAGGAATTCCCCGGATTACCGGCTACCATTACTTACGGTATTGATGTGGACGGTTCCATCCAGAAACAGATTGCAGAAGGCATGAAGTTGTCTAACAAGACTATCCTGCCTATGTTTATCATTGGGGATACCTTTAACCGGGTGGTATTCGTGTCACAAGGATATACCATCGGACTGGGTGAGCAGCTGATGAAGGTGATACATAAGCTGTAGGATTCAGTATAAACAAAAAGTAACGCGGATATTCAAGTTTGCAAACTGAATATCCGCGTTAAATATATTGATAGCGTTTATGCTTACCTGTTGTTTACTTGTCATCATCCAAGTCATCGTCCTCATCGTCCCAGTCATCCTCTTTCTTTGATTTCTTGGGGTTGAGGCTTTTGTTTTTCTTTTCCAGTGCTTTGTCGTTTTCGTCTTTCATTGCCAGTTCGGACAAGGCGGCTTTTACTTTGTCAGGATCGGTAACGTCTTTCAGATACTCTTCTATCTTTACAGTACCTCCCATGGATACTTTTGAGTTACGATAAATCATGCCGCTGTCTACGCTGCTACGTCCGGAGAAATGAAATTCCGAAGTTCCGGTTTCTTCGGCAATCTTACGGATATTACCGGCATTCACACCGCATCCCGGCATGATGATGATCCGTCCGTCCGCACGTTTCACCAGCTCGGCGATCAAGGGGATTCCTTTCACGGCATCCGATTGCTGGCCGGAGGTCAAGATACGGTCGCATCCCAACTCGATTAGCTGCTCCAACGCAGTGAATGGGTCCCGGCAAACATCGAAAGCACGATGACAAGTTACGGACAGAGGTTTTGCCGCCTCGATCAAGCGCCGCATCAAGGGTACATCGATATCCCCGTCTTTCGTAAGACAGCCGAAAACGACGCCATGCACTTTTAGCTCCTTGCACAGTTCTATATCCAATAGCATGGATTGTACCTCGGCTTCCGTATACAAGAAATCACCGCCTCTCGGACGGATAATCACATTGATATCGATCTTGGAAGTCAGAGCCTTCGCCGTCTTGATCTCTCCATAACTAGGTGTAGTTCCCCCTTCGGGTATCCCGGCGCAAAGCTCTACACGGGTAGCGCCTCCCGCCTCCGCCTCCACACAGCTCTGGGCGGAGTTCGCGCATATCTCAATAATTCGTTTCATGTTTATTTAGTATTGTTGACGTACAAAATTACATAAATATCACCACTTGCTCAACAGAACCACAAATAACTATCCGATACCATTAAAAACACCTCTATTATGGATTAACAAAATAAAACAGAACTGTCACCTTTACTATCAAAAAGGCAGCAAATTCGTATCTCCTTATCTATCTATGCCTTAGAAATTTGACTATAGCTTTCTGATTCGTCCAAATAAGAAACAAATTGGTCTATTTCGGAACTACAGCTAAATAGTTTAATGTTTAACTAATCTCAAAAAGACACAAAAAGTTCTATTTTCAAGGATCGAAACGCCATAAAACGTAATATTGCAACGACATTTTAATAGGTTAAGATAAATAACAAATAGGCTTTATGGGAGAAATAAAAGGCTATATCTCACAGGTTATCGGCCCGGTAGTGGATATCCACTTTGATTATGGGACAGAAGAAACAGTAACCCTCCCCCGTATCCACGACGCCATGGAGATTTCCCGCCCAAACGGAAAGATCTTGATCGTCGAAGTTCAGCAACACATCGGGGAAAACACCGTCCGTACCGTAGCGATGGATACGACCGACGGATTGAGACGAGGCATGGAGGCCGTGTCATACGGAATGCCCATCACCATGCCGACCGGCGACCAAGTCAAAGGACGTTTAATGAATGTCACCGGCGACCCTATCGATGGCATGGCCCAGCTTACTAAAGACGGGGCTCTTCCCATCCATCGTGAGCCTCCTAAATTCGAGGATCTGACAACGACCCAAGAGGTCTTGTACACGGGTATTAAAGTAATCGATTTATTGGAACCTTACGCCAAAGGAGGCAAGATCGGACTTTTCGGAGGAGCCGGAGTCGGCAAAACGGTATTGATCATGGAATTGATCAACAACATCGCAAAGAAAAACAACGGATTCTCCGTCTTCGCCGGTGTGGGTGAACGTACACGTGAAGGAAATGACCTATTGCGTGAAATGATCCAATCCGGTGTCATCCGATACGGCGAGGAGTTTAAGAAGAGTATGGAGGCAGGCAACTGGGACTTGTCGAAGATCGATTACGATGAATTGGCTAAGTCGCAGGCTACCTTGGTATTCGGGCAGATGAACGAACCGCCGGGCGCACGTTCTTCCGTAGCGCTTTCCGGTCTGACGATGGCCGAATATTTTCGTGATACCGAAAAGAAGGACGTTCTGCTGTTCATCGACAACATTTTCCGTTTCACCCAGGCAGGAAGTGAGGTATCCGCACTGTTAGGCCGTATGCCTTCCGCAGTAGGATACCAGCCTACATTACAGACAGAGATGGGTGCGCTGCAGGAGCGTATCACATCCACCAAGAACGGATCCATTACTTCCGTACAGGCAGTCTATGTGCCTGCGGATGACCTGACAGACCCGGCACCTGCGACCACATTCGCACATCTGGATGCCACCACGGTTCTGTCCCGTTCTATCGTAGAACTGGGAATCTATCCCGCGGTAGACCCTCTGGAGTCCACATCCCGTATCCTGGATCCCAGAATCGTAGGTAAGGAGCATTATGAGACCGCCCGCGGTGTACAGGAGATCCTGCAGAGATATAAGGAATTACAGGATATTATCGCCATCCTCGGCATGGACGAATTGTCCGAGGAAGACAAGCGGGTCGTATCCAGAGCCCGTAAGATCCAGAGATTCCTGTCCCAGCCTTTCTTCGTGGCAGGACAGTTCACCGGTCTGGAAGGAAAATATGTACCGATCAGCGAGACCATCCGTGGATTCCGTGAGATCCTGGATGGCAAGCATGATGATATTCCGGAGAGCTACTTCCTGAATGCCGGAAGCATCGATGATGTACTGGCAAAGGTTCATGCATAGCATGAGAGGGGAGTCCAGATATGGCAGATAAAGATTTTCAACTTCGTATCATAACCCCGGAAAGAGTGTTCTATGAGGGAACTGTGGATATGGTAGAATTCAATACCACGGAAGGACAGATCGGTGTCCTTCCGGGACACATTCCCCTGACGGTGATCGTGAAGCCGGGTATCCTGCATATTACGGAGAAGGACGGAGAGAAGGAGGCAGCACTGCATTCCGGATTCGCCGAGATCCTTCCCGAGGGAGTTACCATTCTGGCAGAGATCATCGAATGGCCCAATGAGATCGATGAGAACCGTGCGGAGGCAGCACTGCACCGTGCGGAAGAGAGACTGCGCAGCAAGACGCCGGAGACGGATATTGCCAGAGCAGAGACGGCATTGCAGAGAGCAATGGCGAGAATTCAGGTGTTGCGATAATTTTCGCAGCACCTGTTTTTCACTTTATAGAGAGAAAATGCATATGCTATAAAAAAGCATGAGGCATTTTAAAATGGTAGCAAGACCGTTTTTTATGACATTGCCCGGATATCCCGGAAGAATGGATGAAAAAGAAATATTAAATGACTTGGAATATCTGCAGCAGACCTATCCCGGAGAAGTCAGACGCTGTCAGCGCAGGATTGCGGAAATATTGGACAAATACGATTACGAAGGAAGTATGATCTATGACGAATATCCGGACCGCTTCAGCCTCTACCGGATCGCTGATACCATTGGTAAGATCCTGGAGCGGGAATCGGGAAAAGTCTCCGGAGATCTGATCCAGGTACTGGTGTGTGATGAGATCTACAAGAGAAGACACGGCGGAAAACGCGGAATGATTGCATTTTTATAGCAAAGAGGAAGCATTTATGTTACAATGAACACTGTGAATTCATCAGGCATGAAGCGTATGGAAGCAGGATAAACTATGGAAGAATTGAGAATACTTTTACAGAAAATTTTGAATAAAGATCTGCAACAGATCATTCTAAGCAACAGTCGTAATCCGGAACAGATACAGAAAGTAAAGATCCGACCGGTATTGATCCGGGACGAATTATTGTTTCAGGAGACGAGATACAAAGGAACGCAGGTATTTCATGAGAATTATACAGCGGCGCAGATGACGGACGGAATCTGTGCCGCATTGCAGGAACAGTTCCGGCAGGGAGAATTTACGGCAAAAAGCTTACAGGCTACGGCGTTAGTCAGTAAAAAAGGAAAGCTGACTCTGAAGGTGAAAAATAACGGTGCATCAAAAGCGGGGAAAAGTACCGCTCCCGAACAGGAGGATCTGCAGGTACTTTCGCATAACCGTACCAAGCATTATATCTTAGAGGAAGGAAAGCCTGTGGATTTTCTGGTGGGACTGGGTGTGCAGACGCCGGACGGCCGTGTGACGAAGGCGAGATTCGATAAGTTCCGCCAGATCAACCGCTATCTGGAATTCATCGAGGATGTGATCAATGAACTGCCGACAGACCGGACGATCCGGATCATTGATTTCGGCTGCGGCAAATCTTATCTTACTTTTGCCATGTATTACTATCTGCACGAATTACAGCATAGAGATATTCAGGTAACCGGACTGGATCTGAAGACTGATGTGATCAAACATTGCAATGAACTGGCGGAGAAGCTGGGCTATGACAGATTAAAATTTGAACGGGGAGACATCAGCACCTATGAGGGAACGGATGTCGCGGATATGGTGGTGACACTGCATGCCTGTGACCTGGCAACGGATTATGCCCTGGACAAAGCGGTAAAATGGGGAGCCAGAGTTATCCTGGCGGTACCCTGCTGTCAGCACGAACTGAACAGACAGATTAAGTGTGATTCTCTGAAGCCGGTATTGAAATATGGGATCATCAAGGAACGTATCGCGGCACTGCTTACAGATGCCCTCAGAGCGAATCTCCTGGAACAGCAGGGGTACGAGACACAGATACTGGAATTCATCGACATGGAACATACTCCGAAGAATCTGTTGATCCGTGCGGTGAAAAAGGGCAGCATGCGCCCGAAGCACAGTACGGATATCCGTACTGTGGAGGAAATGCTGCATGTGATGCCGACACTGGACAAACTGCTGAATAATAAATGAGTGAAGAAGCAAGAATGAAGAAAACGATTATTAAAATTGCCGTGTGCGTTGTGGTGTTTATAGCATCAGCGTTTATCATCGGCGGCATTATGAATCAGGGACATAATAACATGACCATGGAAATGGCTCCGGCGACACTTCCCGTGATCACCATGGAGAGCGGCGGTGTGGCATGCAACGAGCTGCATGGCAACACAGTGGAAATGGATGTCGCATACCAGAAAGATACCGTGACTATGCTGGGTGCGGGCAGACAGGCAAATTTTACCGTGGATACCTATGGCAGAGAAATCACGGGAATTTCCATGGAAGTCCGCAGCATTGACGGTTCCCGACTTATAGAGAACGGAGAAGTCACCGGATGGAAGGCGGGAGGTAAAAGCTTTCCGGTCACGCTGACTTTAAAAGACCTGATCGATACCAATACACAGTACAGCCTGACCCTGATCCTGGAATTGGAAGGGGAACAGAAGGTCTACTATTATACGACGATTCTGTGGAACGACGACCTGCATATCGCAGAGATCCTGGAGTTCGCATCGGATTTCCATGGGAAACTGTATGACAAAGAAGCGGCAAAGGAACTGACTAAATACCTGGAACCGAATTCGAAACTGACGGATAACGGTACTTTTCACAAAGTGAACATCCACAGCAATTTCCAACAGATTACCTGGGGGAACCTGGAGCCTGCCCAGGAGGGAGCAGCTTCCCTGCGCCTGGTACAGGTGAATGGGAACATTGCTTCCCTGCTGATGGATTTTGTAGTGTCTACCGGTGAGGGGAAAAATAAGATATATTATAGCGTGGAAGAATACTATCGCGTCAGATATACCTCGGAGAGAATGTATCTGCTGGATTATGAGCGGACCATGACGCAGATCCCGGATACCGGGCGGATGTATGCCAATGATAAGATTCTCCTGGGGATCACGGATGAAAATGTGGACATGATGGAGAGCACCGATGGAAATACCGTGGTATTTTCCGATAGGGGACAGCTGCTTTGCTATAACGCGGTGACCAATGGGCTCACGGTGATCTTCTCTTTCTATGACAAGGACAATGCGGACTGTCGTACGCTGTATGACCATCACGGTATCAAGATCCTCGATGTGGACGAGGGCGGCAATGTAAAATTTGCCGTATACGGCTACATGAACCGCGGAAGACATGAGGGCGAGACCGGCATTCAGATCTTAAGTTACGACAATTCGCTGAACACCATCGAGGAAGAGGTCTATATTCCATATTCCAAGAGTTATGCGGTGCTGAAAGACGAGATGGGCCAGCTTTTGTACCGGAACAGGCAGGAGCATCTGTACTTTTTCCTCGAAAACGGTGTCTATGATGTGGATCTGGAGAACCGAAGCGCAGAGCAGCTGGTAAGCATCCGACAGGATGACAGTCTTCAGGTATCGGAGAATCATGAGATCATCGTATGGCAGGAAGGGGACGATATCAATCACTGTAATCAGCTGAATGTGCGGAACCTGAATACCGGAGAACAGACCGTGATCCGGGCTGAGGATGGGGATGCCATCCGTCCTCTTGGCTTTATGGGAGAGGACATCATCTACGGAGTGGCAAGGGAGAGCGATATCCGCACGGAGAATTCCGGACAGATCTTCTATCCTATGTATAAGGTATGTATCAGTAATTCTTCCGGTGCCAGCCTGAAAGAATACGGGCAGGAAGGAATCTATGTCGTGGGATGTACGATCGAGAGCAACCAGATCACACTGTCCCGCCTGCAGCGGACAGAGAACGGCAGCTACCAGGAGATCCTGGATGACCAGATCATGAACAATGTGGAAGAAGAAGCCGGACAGAATAAAGTGGTCACGGCAAATATCGATATTTATGAGCGCTATGTGCAGATTCAGACGAAATCTTCCATTGATGCGAAGACCATCAAGGTGCTGAACCCCAAGGAGGTTGTATTCGAGGGCGGCAGAGAGCTGGAACTGGATGCGGTCAGTGAAGTGCCCCGGTATTATGTTTGCAATGCGTATGGCGTATGCGGTATCTACAGTGCTCCGGGCACGGCGGTGAAGGAAGCCTATGACACGTCCGGCATTGTGACCAATGACCGCGGAGTTACGGTATGGCTCAAAGGAAACCGAGTCAGCAGGAATCAGATCATGGCCATCAAGGAAGAGAGCGTCACGGAGCAGAAGAACAGCTTGGCCGTATGCCTGGATAACATTCTCAGACATGCCGGAATTACCCGTAACACCGAGTACGATCTGGCGCAGGGCAAGACTGCTACTACGATCCTGTCGGAAAATATGACTGGAGTACAGGTACTGGATTTAAGTGGGTGTACGCTGGATGCGGTGCTGTATTACGTGAATCAGGATATTCCGGTACTGGCGATCCTGGAGGATGGGGAAGCAGTGCTGGTGACAGGATTTAATGAATTCAATGTGGTCATTATGGAACCTGCCACCGGCAAGCTGTATAAGAAGGGAATGAATGATGCCACAGCGTGGTTTGCTGAGAATGGCAATCATTTCATCACGTACATGAGAATAGAGAATTAAATTGCTTATTTCTGTACGTCAAAAATGTATTTGCGATATTTCTGAAGCACGGTGCGAAGCAGCATGCCCAGGATGCCGCAGGAGATCACTTCCCCGATGCCTACGGTCAGCATGAAATAAGGAATGCCACCCTCTAAATGATACACATAAGCCAGCACGAAAGGAACGATGATGGTGTTGGCGATGATGGGAGGCAGAGGAGCCAGCCATTTGTTCTTATCACGCAGCAGATAAGTGCCAAATGCACCGATCAGCGTTGCCAGGCTGCCGAAGATAATGTCAAGCAGCATGCAGCCGGTCATGGTATTGCTGATGATACATCCCAGGAAAAGTCCCGGTATGGCAGCAGGGGTAAATACGGGAAGAATCGTCAGGGCTTCCGAGAAGCGGACCTGAATGGCATAATTAGCCAGTCCCAGAGCGTTGGCTAACATGGTCAGCACAACATAGAGAGCAGCGATCACCGCTCCGTGTACGAGGTACAGTACTTTTTTGTTCATTTGTTTTCTCCTTTAGTTTTGTTTTACGAGTGGAAGGTCACGAACACTCGATTCATTTTACGCCGGGAATCGGCGAGCCCTGTAAGACCTTGTTTTTATGGGCTGTACAACTGTTTTAGTATAACAATAATCTGGGAAAAGTCAAGCCCTGTGTCAAAATATCCAATAGTTGCATTTTCTGCGTAAAAATGCGAAAATATAAGATAACGCATTGATTGCAAGAAAGTAAGGAGAAGTATATGTATATTATCGCAGGGCTGGGGAATCCCGGCAAAGAATATGAAAATACGAGACATAATATCGGTTTTGATGTCATAGACAGATTAGCAGAGGAAGAAAATATTGCTGTCATGGAGAGTAAACACAAGGCGTTGATCGGCAAAGGCTACGTGGCAGGGCAGAAGGTGATCCTGGCGAAGCCCCAGACCTTCATGAACTTAAGCGGAGAGAGCATCCGTGAGATCGTGGATTATTATAAGGTGGACGATACCTCGGAGCTGATCGTGATCTCCGATGATATCAGCCTGGATGTGGGACAGATCCGCATCCGCAAAAAGGGCAGCGCCGGCGGACATAATGGACTCAAGAATATCATCAAGATGTTAGGGCATGATACTTTTACCCGTGTCCGCATGGGAGTAGGCGAGAAACCGAAGAATTATGACCTGGCAGATTATGTATTGGGACATTTCCCGGTGGAAGAACGTAAGGTTATGGATGATGCTACGAAGACCGCCGCAGAAGCGATCCGTATGATCATCACCGAGAGCGCGGATGCTGCCATGAACCATTTTAACAGTAAGAAAGCGTGAAAAAATGCAGGCACTACTTGCGCCATTGAAAGAACTGGCGGAATATGATGAGGTCCGTAAGATCGTCAGACAGGGAAAGGGAACGGTTGCCCTGTCCGGATGCGTGGACTCACAGAAACTTCACATGATCTACGGACTCAGCGATGGCCTGAAATACAAGGTCATCGTTACTTATAATGACTTAAAAGCCAAGGAGATCTACGAGGAATACCGCTTTTATGACAGAAATGTCATGCTGTATCCGGCGAAGGACCTGATCTTTTTCCAGGCAGATATTCACGGTAATCAGCTGGTACAGGAGAGGATCAAGACCTTGCGCAGAGTCGTGGAGGGCAAGCCTGTCACCATCGTCACCACCTATGCGGCACTGATGACACCCCAGGTGCTGTGGGAGGAGAAGGACATCATCCACACCGAGCGGGGCGGTAGTCTGGACGAGAGTAAACTGGCATCCCGGCTGGTAGCTATGGGATACGAGAAAGCCTATCAGGTGGAAAGCCCAGGGCAATTCTCCGTGCGTGGCGGTATTGTGGATATTTTTGACCTGACGGAGGAGAATCCCTACCGTATCGAACTGTGGGGGGATGAAGTGGAATCCATCCGCAGCTTCGATATCTTAAGCCAGCGTTCCATTGAGAAGCTGGAGAGTATCACGGTCTACCCGGCGACGGAGTTCGTGTTGTCTGAGGAGCAGATTCGCAAGGGAATCACCAGACTGGAGAAGGAAGCCGCCAAACAGGAGAAAATTTTCCGGGAAGCCCACCGGCCGGAGGAAGCCCACAGGATCGCCACCCAGGTAAGCGAGTTGAAGGAACAGCTGTTGGAATTTCAGAGCAAAGCGAACCTGGAAGGATATATCCGATATTTTTATGAAAATACGGTGACTATGCCGGAGCTGCTGGCGGATATGGCGGGACGATCTCTGGTCTTCTATATTGATGAACCGGCGCGGGTGAAAGAGCAGGCTGATGCTATAGAACTGGAATTCCGGGAGAGCATGGAGCAGCGTGCGAGAAAAGGCTATGTGCTGCCGGGACAGATGAATATTCTCTACAGCGGAGAGCAGGTGGCGGCCACATTGGAGAAAAATGCCGTGGTGACACTGGCTACCATGGAGACCAAGTACGGCTATTTCCGGACGGAAAAACATGTGGATATTGCAGCCCGCAACATTGCCCCCTATAACAACAGCTTTGAATCCCTGGTAAAAGATCTGAAAAAATATAAAAAAAGCGGATATCGGGTGCTGTTACTGTCCGGCTCCCGTACTCGCGCAAGACGTCTGGCAGAGGATCTGCGGAATGCGGAAGACGGCGGTGCGGGACTCACGGCAATATATACGGAAGACCCCATGCGGGAAGTACAACCCGGAGAGATCCTGACCTATTACGGTCATGTAAATAAAGGATTCGAATACCCATGGCTGAAATTCGTGGTGCTGTCCGAGAGTGATATTTTCGGGTCGGAGAAACGTAAGAAGAAAAAGAAAAAACTCTACCAGGGGCAGAAGATCAACGATTTCAATGACCTGAAGATCGGTGATTACGTAGTGCATGAGACCCACGGATTGGGGATATACAAAGGCATCGAAAAGGTAGAGGTGGAAAACATTGTCAAGGACTACCTGAAGATTGAGTACCGGGACGGCGGCAATCTGTACATTCTCGCTACCGGACTGGATGTGATCCAGAAATACGCCTCCGCCGATGCGGCGAAGAAGCCGAAGCTGAATAAGCTGGGTGGCAAGGAATGGGAACATACCAAGACCAAGGTCCGCAGTGCGGTCAGCGCCGTGGCAAAGGATCTCGTGGAGCTGTATGCGGTGCGCCAGCAGAGTGAAGGCTATGCCTTCGGAAAAGACACGGTATGGCAGCGGGAGTTTGAGGAAATGTTTCCTTTCGAGGAGACGGAGGATCAGCTGAATGCTATCGCGGACACCAAGGCCGATATGGAAAGCCATCGGATCATGGATCGTCTGATCTGCGGAGATGTGGGATATGGTAAGACAGAGATCGCGATCCGCGCTGCCTTCAAAGCAGTACAGGAGGGCAAACAGGTGGTATATCTGGTGCCTACCACCATTTTAGCACAGCAGCATTACAACACTTTTGTGCAGCGAATGAAGGATTTCCCGGTCAATATTGCCCTGATGAGCCGTTTTCGCACATCTTCGGAGATCAAAAAGACAGTAAAAGATCTGGAAAAGGGAATGGTGGATATCGTCATTGGTACTCACAGAGTATTGTCGGCGGATGTGAAGTTCAAGGATCTGGGGCTTTTGATCATCGATGAGGAGCAACGTTTTGGCGTGGCTCATAAGGAGAAGATCAAGAAACTAAAAGAGAACGTGGATGTGCTGACCCTGACGGCAACACCGATTCCCCGTACCCTGCACATGAGCCTCATCGGTATCCGGGATATGAGCGTGCTGGAGGAGGCTCCCAACGACAGGCTGCCGATCCAGACTTTTGTCTGCGAATACAACGACGAACTGGTCAGAGAGGCTATTGTCCGGGAGATGGCCCGGGGCGGACAGGTCTACTATGTCTATAACCGTGTGAATAATATTGCGGATATTGCGGCACAGATCGCGAAACTGGTGCCGGAAGCAAATGTGGCCTATGCCCATGGACGGATGAAGGAGCATGAACTGGAACGGATCATGTTTGATTTCATCAACGGAGAGATCGATGTGCTGGTGTCCACTACTATTATAGAGACCGGGCTGGATATCTCTAATGTAAACACCATGATCATTCATGACTCGGATAATCTGGGGCTGTCCCAGTTGTACCAGCTCAGAGGCCGCGTGGGACGCTCCAACCGGAATGCCTATGCGTTTCTGATGTACAAGCGGGACAAAATGTTAAAGGAAGTAGCGGAGAAACGGCTGGCGGCGATCAAGGAATTCACAGATCTGGGCAGCGGTTTCAAAATTGCCATGCGGGACCTGGAGATCCGTGGGGCCGGGAATCTGCTGGGGATGAGCCAACATGGCCACATGGAAGCCGTAGGATACGACCTCTACTGCAAAATGTTGAATGAGGCGGTGCAGAATCTGAAGGGAATCCATACGACGGTGGATTTCACCACGGTGATCGACCTGGATGTGGATGCATATATTCCGGCGGAATATATTGTGAATGAAACGCAGAAACTGGATATTTATAAGCGCATCGCCGGCATTGAGACGCTGAAAGAGCGGGATGAGATGAAGGATGAGCTGTTAGACCGGTTTGGCAATATCCCCAAGGCAGTGGATAATCTGCTGCGGATCGCACTGATCCGCATGGCGGCACACGCACTGGATATGACGGAGATCAAGGGCAAAAACGGCCGGATCACCTTTAATTTCCGACCGGATGCAGCCATAGACCCACTGAAGATCCCCGCGTTTCTGAAAAAGCATGGAGAGGAAATGAGCTTCACCGCATACGGCAATCCGTTTTTTACCTATAAATACAAAAAAACGGGACTGGTAGAGACCGATGCGGAACTCCTGATGGGGAAAACCGAGGAATTATTGGAAGAAATGAAAGAACTGGTGCTGGAAAAATTGCCGGCTCAGGAAAATTAAGAGAATTTTATGGGACATTAAAAGAGATACCTTCTTATCAGAACAGCAAACAAAAGGCTTCTGATAAGGAGGTATTTTACTATGAAGGGATATGTAACAGCCAGCGGATACATGGGATATGTGGAGAACGAATATATCTTATTTGCCAGCGAAGATGACTATTTTGATTACATGGAGGCTATTTAGGAACAGCAACATACCAGTCATAAAAAGGTGTCAGGGTGAAGCTGTCTTTGAACAGATCGGCCTCTGTGTAGTAAATAATATAAATACTGTCAGTGGATATGGTATCGTAATTGATGCGCGTATTGACCCGGATTCCGTCAGCGGTGGTAAAGGCGGCCGGAGCCGGGGCAACATCATAGGTAACGGTAGCCAGGTACTGGGAAGGCAATGTTTGTGTATACAGAAGCAGTCTGGGCCATTGCGTTGCCTTTTCCGCGCTGATCGTAGTCAGACCGAGCGTCTTGCACTGTTTCATCGAATACGCAACACAGTCTTCTACACCTTGGGAAAAATAAGCGTTTGTAGTTTCCGCATACTTGGTGTAATAGTCCTTTTGGAACAGAACCAGACAGATGAGGAAGAATGCAGTGGTGCAGCCTGTAAAAATCCTGCCGAGAGATTGAGACTTCCCCTTCAGGAAGCAGGAACATTTCCAGATACCATATGCCTCGCATAAGACAAGCGGGATATAGAGATCATTGATCTGATGCATCCTGGCGGTGACCAGCAGCGAGGTGATTCCACCTCCCATCAGCTGGGCAAACAGGAAGAATTCCCAGCAAAACACATGCTGCCGCACAGAACGAATCAGCCGGTACAGCATACAGCCGATTCCGATCAGGATAAAGACGCGGCCGATATCGTAAAATAATCCCCAGGGCAGTAGAAAGTCATAGGGACTTCCGGTATCCTGCAATAACAATAAATGCGCTGTGTTTTTGAAATTCGCATAAACAGAACTTAGGGAAAAAGCAATCTCTCCGCCGCGATACCCCTGTGTTTTGGGAATAGTGATCCAGGGTAAGGCGATCTCCGGCAACAGTCCCTGATTGACCAGGACAAATAAAAGCAACGGTAATGCCAGGACAAACAGGAGCAGAACAGACAGAACGCTGTAACGGTTGCAATGGATTTTATGATAGCGGATCCCGTAACATACCTGCAGAGCCAGCAGGATGGGAAGCATCGGCCAGATCACTGCGTAGCAATAGAGGGAGAGACCGTAAAAAAGTGCCGCGAGCAACAGATAACGGTTGTCATTCATGCCCCGTACGAAAAAGTACAGACCAAACATGAGAAAACCGGGGGCCATATTGGCATCCAATGCCCAACGACAGGCCATGATGTGCCAGGGACAGACGCTTAAGGCGAATAAGGTCCAGAGACCCGCAGTGTGGCCGAACATTTCCTTTACCAGACAATAGACGCACCAAAGCGTTAGAATACCTACCAGTGCCTGAGGAAGCCTTCCGAGAAAAGTAGTGGGAATCCCTTTGTTCAACAGTAGGAGAGGAGTGAGAAGCCAGGAGTACATGGCACTCTGCCCGTCTCCCCAGCTGGACATATAGATGGGGAATGCATAGCCTGCGGAATCCCGGCCTTCGTGTAAAAGGTCATAGGAGTTCAGCAGGACAAAAGCCTCATCCTGATGTAGGCCACCGGGCACCCGGGACAGGTATAACAGACGCAGAAGTGCTCCCAGTAACAGAATCAGAACCGGACAATAACGTCTGTAAAAAGTGTTACTATCGGAAAGGAATTTTGAATGCATAAAAATACCTCAATTCTTAGAATGATAATACAGATTGATTATAGCAGATATTGACGGCAAATTCAGTATTTTCGTTAAATTTTTAATTTATGTCTGGCACCTTTACCGACGCCATATATTTGTGTTATAGTACAAATGTAAAGAGAAAATGTAAGGGGTTTCAACGGCGCACTGTGAGGAATACCGGAGAGATTCCGATACAACATTTGGCAAAAATGCAGATGGGAGTTTATATTATGGAACTGACTGAGAAAAAGGAATTTGACCTGCTCTCCCTGGGAGAGATCATGCTGAGATTATCACCGCCCGATAACGAACGTATCACCAGAGGCGACAGCTTCAGCAAGCAGGCCGGAGGTGCAGAACTGAATGCCATCACCGGTGCGGCAATGCTCGGATTGCGCTGCGGTATTATCTCCAAGCTCCCGGCCAATGACCTGGGTGTATATATTAAGAACCGTGTACGTCTCTGCGGCGTCAGCGATGACTACCTGGTATACGACGATGATAAGGATGCGAGACTGGGCGTGTACTATTATGAGAATGGTGCTTATCCGAGAAAACCCCGTATCGTCTATGACCGTAAGAATACTTCTATCAATAAACTGAGTGTTGCGGATTATGATGACAGCCTGTATAGCGATACCCGTTGCTTCCATACCAGTGGTATTACACTGGCGCTGAGCCCCGAGCTGAGAGCAACCGCCATTGAGATGATCAAGCGTTTCAAGGCGCAGGGAGCCATCATCTCCTTCGATGTGAACTTCCGCGGCAATCTGTGGACCGGTGCTGAGGCGAAGGAATGCATCGAATCCATTCTGCCTTATGTAGATATCTTCTTCTGCTCCGAAGACACCGCACGCCTGACTTTCCTGAAGGAAGGCGATGCCAAGAGCATTATGAAGAGCTTCACGGAGGAGTATCCGATTTCCATCGTGGCATCCACACAGCGTATCGTACATAGCCCGAAGCGTCATACCTTCGGTTCTATTATCTACAGCGCCAAGGATGATACCTATTATGAAGAAGCGCCTTACACCGATATCGAAGTCGTAGACCGTATTGGAAGCGGTGATGCCTATATCTCCGGTGTCCTGTATGGACTGCTGGCACATCCCGGTGAATACCAGCGGGCACTGGAATACGGTAATGCCATCAGTGCACTTAAGAACACTATCCCCGGTGACCTGCTGTGCACTGACCTGAAGGAGATCCAGGGGATCATCAAGGAGCATAAGTCCACCGGACGCATTGCGGAGATGGATCGCTAAAGCATTTCCCCTTCTTATCTGATCAAAGAAATAGAACAGACAAAGCTCTGTCATGTCAATTTAAGTGCATGGCAGGGCTTTGTCTGTTTATTTTTAACAATAATAAGCCTAAAATATATTAAAAAGTCTGCTATACAAGATTAAATTAGTTTGATATACTAAAGATTGATATAGTACTAAAAGCAGGATGTTATCAGATGGAAGATTTGAGAAACAGAAGGGAGACAGCAATTTGGAAAAGGAAGACCGTATCCGGCAGAAAGAACAATGGAAACAACTGTCTCCTTCTGAAAAATGGCAGTATTTTATAGACTATTATCTGTGGGTTACCATAGGCGTGACAACGGGAATCGTCATTCTGATCTTCCTGATCGTGCATTTTGCCACCAAGACAAGCTTCGTCATGGGAGTCATGGCAGTGAATACGGACGGAGAGCACATCGAAGCCACCGGCCCGGATTATTTTACGGATTTCCTGCGGGAACACGGTGTGATGTCCAAACGGGATGTGGTGAACCTGAATTATACGATCTGGATCGATCCGAACTCGGATTCCGACGTGGATTCCACGAATCTCAGCACGATCCAGGTATTGTTCATGACCCGGTCGGTGGATGTGTTTTTTTCTGACGAAGAGTTTTTGAAGCTCATGGGCGGTACGGATTATCTGGTGGATTTAAGGGATTATCTGCCTCAGGAGCTATTGGACAGATATGAAGATCAGCAGATCAAAGTGTTAAATACCATGACGGGAGAGACGATCGTGGCAGGGATCTGGCTGGAAGATAATGCCTGGGTGCAAAAGACCGGCTGGTATGAGCACACGGCAGCGGTAGGACTGGCGGATGGCATGAAAAACCCGGAACTGGCGGTGGCGCTGTTGGAGGAAATATTGAATGCGGAATAAGGATGAAAAACATTACCGGGGCATAGAAAAGCTGACGGACAATCCGTTTTTAAATCTGTATCATATCGATGCACTGGGGCGGGACGGGACGCCGTTTCACTATTATTTTGCTTCCCGCAATGGTGAGGATAATATCAAACATAAGACTCATAGCCTGCGCCCCGAAGGTATGGCGGTCTATGCGGTAACGGAGGATGGACAACATCTGGTACTGGTGCGGCAGTACCGTTACCCCATGGACGATTATCTCTATGAACTGCCAGCAGGATTGATCGAGCCGGGAGAGACGGCTTCGGAGGCTGCCTGCCGGGAGATGATCGAGGAGACCGGTTGGGAACTGAAGGTATATGAAGGCGGGGAGCCGGCATTCCGCAGAGGCTTTTTCCTGGCGCAGGGGCTGACGGACGAGAGCGGTAGTATGATCTTCGGCACGGTGACGGAGCAGGTGGGACAGCAGATGGAGAACACTGAGGATATTCAGGTGATCCTGGCGGACAGACAGGAGGTACTCCGGATCCTGAGACAAGAGCGGGTATCCATGCGCTGCGGACTGATGCTGATGCAGTTTTTGAAGGCAGAAACGGAAGCACCGTTTGCTTTTTTACATTTGTGACAGATATATCAACAGAAAGCATAAAAGACAGGGGCGCACTTGCCGCTCGGAGAAGTTTGGAAATGACGATTTTTGGAAAGCGGATGCTGATTTTTAGAAAAATTTTTATTCAGGAAAGAAAGAGGTAAAAGTATGGCAATCAGATACATAGAACAGGACAGAACCTTCTGGCTGGATACAGAACACACCAGCTACATCATGGCTGTTGTGGATGAGGAGAATTTTGTGGGGCATGTATACTACGGGCAGAAATTGCAGTATACCGAAGGCACACCGGCACCGGTATATCTGATGCGCACCGGAGAAGCACCTTTTGTTCCTTCCAAAAATAACAGAGAACGGGTCTCTTTTTTGGACTCTTTCCCTATGGAGTATCCGGGGAACGGGTTAGGAGACTACAGAGAGAGTGCTGTCTCCATCCGGACCGTGGGAGGACATGTGGGAGTGCAGCTAAATTACGTCTCCCATGAGATCGTAAAGGGGAAGCCCGCGCTTCCCGGGCTGCCTTCTACTTTTCCGGGAGAGGAGGATTGCGACACCCTGATCCTGCACCTGGAGGACCAGACGACCGGTTTGACGGCAGAACTGATCTATACTACATTTGAAAAAGTAGATGTGATCACCCGCAGTGTAATCCTGAAAAATACAACAGAACAGCCGATTTATCTGACAAAAGTTATGTCTGCCTGCCTGGATCTGGATTGCACGGATGAAAAGTATGACATCCTTACCTTGCACGGTTCCTGGGGGAGAGAACGTCAGATGGAGAGGAGAAGCCTGATGCATGGTAAGCAGAGCGTTGGGTCTGTCAGAGGAGAATCCTCCCACCAGGAGCATCCGTTTATTGCATTGCTGTCAGAAAATGCAACGCAGGATACCGGTGAAGTCTACGGCATGCATTTTGTATATTCCGGTAATTTCCTGGCACAGGCAGAGCTGTCACAGTTCGACTCCATCCGTATGACTATGGGGATCCATCCGGAGAATTTTGTATGGAAACTGGAGCAGGGAGAAAGCTTTGCTGCGCCCGAAGTAGTAATGACTTATTCTTCAGAGGGGCTTAGCGGTATGACACATCATTATCATGATATGTACCGCGAGCATCTGATCCGTGGAGAATACCGGGATAAAAAGCGTCCGATCCTGATCAATAACTGGGAAGCTACGTACTTTGATTTTAACACCGATAAATTATTAAAGATTGCAAAGCAGGCATCAAAGCTTGGGATCGAAATGTTGGTCATGGACGATGGTTGGTTCGGACACCGTAATGATGACAGCACGAGCCTGGGTGACTGGAAGGTCAATGAGCAGAAGCTGCCGGGAGGTCTGAAACTTTTGGTGGATCAGGTAAATGCCATGGGACTTAAGTTCGGTATCTGGTTCGAACCGGAGATGATCTCGCCGGATTCGGATCTGTACAGAGAGCATCCCGACTGGGTAATCTCCATTCCGGGCCGTGTAGGAAGCCTGTGCCGGAATCAGTATGTACTGGATCTGTCCCGAAAGGAAGTCAGAGATCATGCTTTTGAAAGTGTGGCGGCAGTGCTGCACAGCGCCAATATCGAATATGTGAAATGGGACATGAACCGTCAGCTGTCGGATCTCGGAAGCATGGATCTCCCTGCAGACCGTCAGGGAGAGTTGTACCACAGATATGTGTTGGGGGTATACGAACTGCAGGAGAGACTGCTTGCGGAATTTCCTCATCTGCTCTTAGAGAATTGTTCCGGTGGTGGAGCGAGATTCGATCCGGGCATGCTGTATTATAGTCCGCAGATCTGGTGCTCGGATGATACGGATGCAATTGAGAGACTGAAGATTCAGGAAGGAACGATGCTGCTGTATCCATTATCCACCATTGGAGCACATGTGTCGGATTGTCCGAATCACGCGTTGGGCAGAAGCACACCCTTCGAGACGAGAGGTCATGTGGCATTGGCGGGTACCTTCGGCTACGAGCTTGATATCACGAAGATTCCTGAGGAGGACAGGCAGCAGATCCCTGCACAGACCGCTATGTATCACAAATACAACGATCTGATCCGCAGGGGAGATTACTGGCGGATCGCGTCATATTTAGAAAACGGCAGCTACGACTGCTACATGGTAGCTTCCAAGGATAAAAAGGAAGCGCTGATAACTTATGTACAGGTATTATCAAGACCGAATTTTCACAGCAGAAGAGTGCGTCTGAAAGGGTTGTCACCGGAAAACCGCTACCGCATAGAGGAGACCGGAGAAGTACTCGGCGGTGATGTGCTGATGCAGGCCGGCATGTTAATAGCACCTTTGTGGGGTGACTACCGCAGCAGGCTGATCCATTTGATTGAGGCGTAAAACTGGGCAGGAGCATGCCTTGACATAAGATTTTCAGATTACTAAGATTTAAGTAGGGTTGATGATTTAACGGAGATGACAGTGAAAATAGCGATAAGGAGTACGAAATTATGGCAAAAGCAGTAAAATTAGCAGATATCGCAGAACGGGTAGGAGTCAGCACGGTAACAGTGTCAAAAGCACTGTCCGGACAAAAAGGCGTCAGTGAGGAAGTAAGGGAAAAAATCCACAGTATTGCGAAAGAACTGGGTTATCAGCAGCCGTCAGCGGCAAGAAAAAGTCAGAACCAGAAGAGCTACAATATCGGCATTTTGATCTCTGAGAGATTTTTGGATAAATATGAGTCCTTTTACTGGCAGATGTATCAGTCGGTAGCTACCAGAGCCACAGCAAAGGAATGCTTTACCATGCTGGAGGTCATCGGAATGGCAGAGGAAGAGAATGGCAGATTGCCGAAGCTGGTACAGGAACGCAAGGTGGATGGCATTATCGTCATTGGTAAAATGATGGATGATTACCTGCAGCATTTGAATACAGAAGCTGGGATCCCTGTGATCTATCTGGATTATTATAACGGAAGGGAAGCCAGTGATTCCGTGATCTCCAACAGCTACTACGGAACCTATGAGCTGACATATTATCTGTACCGGATGGGACACCGCAAGATCGCTTATGTGGGAACCCTGCTGGCCACGGAGAGCATTACGGACCGGTATTTCGGTTATCAGAAAGCTCTTTTAGAGCTGGGGTTGGAACAGAAGAAGGAATGGGTGCTGGATGATCGTCATATTGAGACCGGCAAGATCGATACGGTGAATATGTTGCAGCTTCCGAAGGATATGCCTACCGCGTTCGTATGCAACTGCGATCTGACCGCGAGCCTTCTCATTAAGAAGCTGAAAGAGAACGGATATCGTGTACCGGAGGATATCTCAGTGGTTGGCTTTGATAACTATCTGTATCCGGGCCTCAGTGACGTCCGTATCACGACGTATGAAGTAGATATGGGAGAGATGGCGAGAAGAGCCATTCATAATATGATCAAGAAAATCACCAGTGATAATTTCAAAGGGGGAGTCACCGTGGTGGAAGGCCGTCTGGTGCTGAAGGACAGTGTGTCTCACGTATAGACTGCGGCGCGTTCTGTCGGTAGACAAAGGGTGTGACACCAGTGTGCTTTTTGAACAGGTGGATGAAATGATTGGTATTGTCGATGCCTACCATAGACCCCACCTCGTGGATCGGATCATCCGTAGATAGGAGCAGCGATATGGCTGCTTCTATTTTTTTCTCCTGAAGATACTGGAGCGGAGAAATATGGAAAACAGAGGAGAATTCCCGGCACAGGCGGTAGCGGCTGATCCCCAGTGTCTGCTCAAAATATTCCAGAGAGTGATTTTCCACATAGTTTTCCTCGAAATCCGCTTTCATAGACAGCAGATAGGTAGGAACAGGTCTGGCATCCCGGGAGACGGACAGGGCAGACAATGCCAGCTCGGTGAACATGCCGGTCAGCTCCCTATGAATCTGCAGCTGCTCTGCGGGGGTCGGGGTAAAGGGAAATTTTGTTAGCTGCTGCATGCGCTGTGAGACACAGGAACCGATGGGAATCGGATAACAACAGGTAAAATAAGCTTCAAATATGCTATAATAAGAAGAAAGTTCCCTTCCACTTAAGAAAAACATCTGAAAGCGCCACTTTCCCTGCAACAGCCGGAGGGAGAAACCCTGACTGCAATCTAAGAACAACAGATGCTCGTGATCCAGGATCACCTCATTGTCCCGGGTGGTAAGGAGAGCACTACCCTCTAAGGTGTAGAGCAGCAGATAAGAAGGAAAGGGGTTCCATTCATAATAAAAGGGATTTAACAGGCGGAATTCCCCACCGGCCAGAGGCAGTAAAAAGCCTTTGTCTTCCAGGGATACTTTGTAGATCTGTCCCAGGAGAATCTCTGGGGAACGTTGTCCCTCCACATCGGAGGAAGTGTGCTTCAATGCGTTAAGAAAAGTGGTGGAAATGTTCATACAAAAACCTTGCCTTTCCGCAAGCTTCAAACTTTGGCTGCTTTAGCAGCTTGTGCAGGAACAAAACTTCATGTGAAAAATTTGTTTTTCACATTAGAAATATGCTTTTTTGAAAAAATGAAGTAAGCTTAAATACATTATAAACCATTATTTAAGCTATTTCAATGTCAAAGGATGTAAAGAAAGAAAAATTAGTTAATTAAATAAGCTAATTTAACTCAAATCAATTGTTTTAATTG
>OHSG01000337.1_pt1 | contig 23445 bp, 20 predicted proteins | sample 1578601 | NCBI WGS metagenome assembly OHSG01 (sample SAMEA3879534, study PRJEB24766) | human gut metagenome | biome: human-associated habitat; feature: feces | place: USA | collected 1985/1987
CTTGTCAAAGTTTCGTTGTTTAATTTACAAGGTGCACGCTCCAACCGCGGAACAGGTGTTATCTTAGCACGTACCTCCCTTTTTGTCAACAGTTTTTTCCAAACTTTTCGTTTTTTCTTCAAATTCCTTTTGAGGCAGCAAGAAACGAACAACAGGAGAGGCCGCCTTCCCACCCTCTCCTGTTGCTTTCCCACAGCACCGGTGTCTGTTTCTGCATCAATGCTTTTCAGTCTGCATTGTATTTTGCGTCAAAGCCGCCCGGAAAACTCTCTGCATACAGCGGATCGTCCCATACGGCGCGCAGACCTGTCTCCAGTTCCGCAGCCTGTTCGGGTGTGAGCTCGGCAAACGCTTTGCGCAGTTCTGCGCCTGGGCGGGCGTAGATCATATTGGGGAGCCGCCACTCATGCGACTCGCCCGCCGACAGAAGCCAGCACTCCACAAGCTGTGATGCCGTCGCATTCTGCTGTCCTGAATCCCAGCCGTACCCGATGTACGGCAGCCAGATTCCACCGCCGCCCGTCCATGTACCGGCAACGTACCAGTTTCCCGCTTCATCTCTGCATGCGTCCGCAGCCATACCCCAGCTGAAATAATCGCCGTACTCGCTTTCGCCCGTCGGCTCGCTCATGCCGCTGCCGGCCTCCCATTGATAGCGCTGCGAGGACTCCGGGTCATCAAAGCGCATCATCACACCAAAGCCAAAGCAGAAGTTTGGGTAGTCCGTTCCGTAATACGCGTCGAACACGCGCTTCTTCACCGGCGATGCCGCGTCATCCGGTTTCCCGCTGAACCAACGCGGCGCGGCGTTCAGACCGGCGGCGAACTGCGCGCAGAACTCGTTTGCGATATTCTCGTAGTCCGTCTCTGTGCCGGGAACGTGCAGGTCGTACAGCTTTTCCATCACCGCTTCCTGCGCATAGCCGAACAGGAGCTGTGCCGCGTGCGCCGTATTGCTTTTATAATAGGTAGTCTCGCCGTTTTGCGTCAGCCGCAGCACGTTGCCGCCCGGATGCTCGTACTCCGCATCTGTTTTTATCGCTCCCCAAGGCGGAATGAACGTGATCGCATCTTTCCCATAAGAAATCTCCGCAACGACCCCGTTGCGGCAATCGTCCCAGTCCTGCTCCGCCGCCGCATACCACGGCTCGTCGCCGTACATCGACGGTTCACTCAGCGCATACACCGGCGAATTGCCATAGCCCTGCTCGTCTGCACCGCGTGGGCAGTCGTATTCATCCACGCGCCCGCCGTCCCGCTCGTCCGTCACGCGGATGTGATAATTTCCCGTTTCCTCTGCGCTGCCAAAGATCAACTCGCAGCATTGCAGGATCGCCTCCCGCGCCTGCGGGTCGTTTTCTTCGGTATTCTCCTCTTTTTCCTGCGCGCAGCCGCCGAGAGAAAGCAGCGCCAGCGCTGTCAGTGTGATGAGCCAGATACAGCTCGTTGCCTTTTTCATTGCACTTTCCTCCAAATCAAGCGGTTTAGAAGGGGCTCTATATTTTCTCAGACGTTCAGCGCGGCAATTTTGTTCCTGCTTTCAATAATATTATATACAGCAAAAGAAAGCAAGAAAGGAACGGCTCAATTTCGCCGTCCCCTTCTTCTGATTTTCCCTTGTCAGCCTTTTCTTGCAGTGCTATACTACATGATATATGCCCATCAGAAGCCGAACAGCATGGAGCGCTTGATCTCCGCGAGCGAATGCGCGCCGCACATACGCATCGTATCAGCAAGCTCGGCTTTCAATTTCTGCACATAGAGCTGCACGCCTTCTTCTTCGCCGCCGTACACGGCAGTAACGAAGGGACGGCCAATGAGCACCGCGTCCGCGCCGAGCGCGAGCGCTTTGAAAATGTCCATGCCGCTGCGAATTCCACCGTCGACCAAAATCGTCATCTTGCCGCCGACCGCATCAACGATCTCCGGCAGCACCTCCGCCGTGGCGGGACAGTGGTCGAGCACGCGGCCGCCGTGGTTCGACACGACAATGCCGCTCACGCCAGCTTCCAGAGCCTTTTCCGCGCCGCGCGCGGTCATAACGCCCTTAACGATGAAGGGACGCTCCGCCCAGGAGACGATCTGCTTTAACTCCTCCACGCTTTTGCTGCCCGCCGGCGGCGTCAGCCCCTGCAAAAACGGCAGGCCTGCCGCGTCGATGTCCATCGCGATGGCGAAAGGCTCAGCTTCCTGCACGAGTGCGAACTTCTCGCGGATCGTATCCATGTCCCAGGGCTTGATGGTCGGCACGCCGCAACCGCCATTGCCCTTGAGCGCCGCAGCCGCACCCTCGACGACCTTCGGGTCGGTGCCGTCGCCGGTAAAGGCGAGGATGCCCGCGTTTGCGCACGCGCGCACAAGGATATCATTGTATGTAAGATCGTCGTATTTGTCCCCGTAGTGAAGACGCATCGCGCCCACCGGCGCGGCGAACGCCGGAATCTCAAATGTCCGGCCAAAGAGCGTGAATGAGGTGTCCACCGGTGAATTTTCGCAGATGGTGTCCATGTTGACACAGATCTCACGCCACTTTTCTGCGTTGCGGATAAAGCCCGTGCCCTCGCCCTTGGCGCCGGGCCCCGGCATTGTGTTGCGACAGACCTTGCCGTTACAGTCGCTGCACGCCTTGCAGTAAGGGCCGATGCAGGTCCTTGCGTTTTCCACTACTTCCTGATAAGTCATATTGTTTCCCCTTTCGGAACAAGTTTGCTTGCTGATATCCCGCCGATCCGGCTCAATATCGCCTATATTTTATCCCGTCCTGCCGAAAAAACAAGACCCAAAGGAGCTATTTATGAATACCGTTCACACATTAAAAGAATATATCGATGCGCTGCGCAAGGCCGGCATTCTCGTTGAAAGCCCCGAAAACAATGCACTTGCCGCGCGCGAGATCCACTGCCTCACCTACGACACACGCGCATTGAGCACGGATGCTCTCTTTATCTGCAAAGGCGCGCACTTCAAGGAAGAATACCTGCGCGACGCGCTCTCGCGCGGCGCCGTCGCCTACGTGGCGGAGGAAAAGCACAACGTGGACGCGCCCTGTATTCTCGTCAGCGACATTCGCTATTCCCTCGTTGTGCTCGGGCAGCTCTTTTATGACCATGTGACGGACAAGCTCACGAGCATCGGCATCACCGGCACGAAGGGCAAGAGCACCACGGCCTACTACGTACGCTACATTTTAAATGACTGGCTGCGCGCGCAGTCGATGCCCGAGTGCGCCATTCTCTCCTCCATCGACAACTACGACGGCAAAGTAAGTGAGGAATCTCACATCACCACGCCCGAGGTGCTCGAGCTCTACCAGCACTTTGAAAACGCTTACGAGTCCGGCATTTCCCACCTTGTGATGGAAGCCTCGTCCCAGGCGCTCAAATACGGCCGCGTGCGCGGCATCACGTTTGACGTCGGCGCATTTTTGAACATTGGCAGCGACCACATCAGCCCCATCGAGCACCCCGACTTTGAAGATTATTTCACCGCCAAGCTTAAAATTTTCGATTCCTGCCGCTTCGGCTGCGTCAATACCGACGCCAAGTACGCAGACCGCGTCATCGAGTACGCCAAGGATCGCTGCAACCTCATCACGTTCGGCTCGCATGAGAGCGACACCGTCTCCTGCCGGCATGTGGAAAAGCGCAGCGACGGGCTCTACTTTACAGTCTCCTCGCTCAAGTACAACGGTGAATTTTCCATCACGATGCCCGGCCTTTTCAACATCTCCAATGCCCTTGCCGCCATGGCGATCTGCATGGCGCTTGATGTGCCGGAGGAATATGTGCGCTCCGGCCTTCGCAAGGCGCGCGCCGCAGGCCGCATGCAGATCTACGAGAGCCGCGACAAAAAGGTCGCCGTGATCGTCGACTACGCGCACAACCGCATGAGCTTTGACGCGCTCTACCGTTCAACGAAGATCGAATACCCCGGCCGCCAGATGATCTCCGTCTTCGGCTGCCCCGGCTCCCACGCACTCCAGCGCAGGAAAGACTTAGGCGAACTGAGCGGAGAGAACTGCGACTTCGTCTTTATCACCGAGGAGGACTCCGGTGAGGAGCCGTTCGCGCAGATCGCCGCCGACATTGAAAAGCACGTGGCCTGCCCGCACCTTGTACTGGAAGACCGCAGCGAGTGCATCCGCCGCGCGATTTTGGACGGCAAGGACGCTCGCGTCATTCTCCTGACCGGCAAGGGCGAGGAGACGACGATGAAGCGCGGCAGCGCCTACGTTCCCTACCCCTCCGATGTGGAGCTGACGCAAAAATACCTTGCTGAGTACGACGCTGCGCATCCCGCCGCGAAGCGCAGCAGCGGCAAGAAGTCAAAAAAGGATTTTCTGCCCATTATCCTCGGCAGCGATGAAAACGCCTACGGCACGGCGCGCCTCTTCCGCGAGGCCTACGGCATCACGCCGCTGCTGCTGTGCACGCAGCAGCTTGTGCCCACGCGCCACTCGCACCTGTTTCTCTGCCGCATCATCCCGGATTTTGAGCGCGAGGAGGTTTTCCCCGACGCGCTGCTCGAGGTTTTGAAGCAGTGCGCGCAGGACTATGAAAAGCTGCTCGTTATCCCCTGCTCGGACTATTATACGAGTCTTCTCTGCCGCCACTACGACCACTTTGAAGGCTTGATCGCGAACCGCTTCATCTCCGAAGAGCTTCTTGAGACCTTTGACACGAAGGACAAGTTCTACGCCCTCTGCGAGCAGTACGGCATGGACTATCCCAAGACCGTCATCGCCTCTCCCGAGGAGCGTGAGAGCGTCGCCGAGCGGCTGCCGTTTGACTTCCCCATCGTCGTCAAGCCCGAAAATTCCAACGCGCTCGACTATCTCCGCTGTCACTTTGAAGGCCAGAAGAAGGTATTCTTCTTTGACACGAAGGAGCAATACCTCGAAATGGTTCGCAATATGAACCGCTCGGACTATCGCGGCAAGCTCATCTTGCAGGAGTTTATTCCCGGCGGCGACGACGCCATGCGCGTGCTCAACAGCTATTCCGATCTGGACGGCCATGTGCGCGCGATGTGCCTTGGTCAGCCGGTGCTCGAATACTACGACCCCAAGTCCGTCGGCAACTATGCCGCCATCATTTCCCGCGGCGACCAGGCACTGTACGACAAGATGCAGGAATTTCTTGAAAGGCTTGGCTACGTCGGCTTTTCGAACATCGACATGAAGTACGACTGCCGCACGGGGCGCTATGTGCTCTTTGAGATCAACCCGCGCCTCGGCCGCAGCAGCTACTTCTGCCGCGCCGCAGGGCTCAATATGATGAAGCTTCTGACCGATGACATCGTCTACGGCAAGCGCGAGGAGTGCATCTATAACCACACCGTCGCCCTCTGGCAGAACGTGCCGACCGGCATTTTGCGCCGCTATGTAAAGAACAGCGAGCTTGCCGAAGAGCTCAAAGCCTTCAAGGGCACGCACGTGCTCTTCTGCAAGGGTGACCTTCCGCTCCCCCGCCTCTACCGCCTGCTGCGCTACTACGGCGCGCAGTACCACAACTTCCGCGACTATTACTTTGACAAGAAGTAACCATTCCAATCCAAAAGGACGGCTCGCAAAAGCCGTCCTTTTCTTTTTCTCCGTTCCGTGTTAAAATCGAAATGCGGGAACTTTTTTTCTCTCTTTCGCGTCTAAAGAAGCGGAAGATAGATGTGTTCCGCAGAAAAAAGGAGGATTTTCGATGAAAAGAGCAGCCCTTCGCGCGTTTGTTTGCGCGCTCCTCGCGTCCCTTGCACTCACGACCTTTGCCTTTGCTGACTCAGGGCCGAAGCCCCAACTCACCGTGCGCGTCGAAAACGCGCCGCAGGAACTCTACTACCTCGACCTGCTCGCCGAGGGCGACTGGGGCGAGGAAGATGGAAACAGTATCGACGGCATCGACTGGAACTACGACGGCAAAGAGGATACGCTCGACCCCGATCTCCTGGCGCTCCTGCGCGAGAATGTTCCCGCAGGCTGGCACGCCTGTGTGGCGCAGGGCACGACCGGCGCGCCGATGTGGGGCGAGCTGTACGCGGAAGGGACGGATGCCTTCGGCAACGATCTGCACATTTTCGGCTATCACGGCGTACCGAGCACCTACCGCATCCTCCTTGTCACGCAGTCCGGCAAGGTCTGGCTCTCCGACGTGCTTGAGCGCAAGGTACTGCAATCAAGTGTGACCGTTCACTGGGCAGATGATGCAGAAAGCACCACTGTCACCGTTCCCTCGACCGTCACCGGCTACTTGCTGCAATTTCTTGCAACGCTCGTGCCGACGCTCCTCATCGAGGGCATTCTGCTGCTTCTGTTCCGGTATTCCTGGAAAGAGAATTGGAAAGCATTTTTGCTTGTCAACCTCGTCACGCAGGGGGTTCTGGCGGCTGCAAGCAGCGTTCTGAACCTGCAAAACGGCGCAGCCCTCTGGAACTATTTCCTGTTTCTTCTCCCAATGGAGGTAGCCATTCTGCTCATCGAGATCTATCTCTACGCCGGCCGCGGCCTGCTCACCGGCCACAGCAAGGGACGCGCCGCACTCTATGCTGTTGCGGCAAATCTTGCCTCGGCCGTCCTCGGCTACTACCTTGCCGAGCCCGTCTGGAGCTTCGTCGTGTCCATCTCGTGAATACCGTCCGCAGCGCGGCGTTCTCCGATCGGAGAACGCCGCGTTTTCCGGCAAGTCTTACTTGACAAGGTCATTTTGACTCCTTATAATAATTCGCATCGCACAAACGCTCCTCGCAGGAGCCTTTTTTTATGTTTCGGAGAAAGAGAGAATGCCGCCATGCAAAAAAAATCCAACCCCGCAGCGCTGCTGCCGATCTTCGTTTTCCTGGTTCTGTATCTGGGTCTCGGTCTGGTCTTTGAGTATGTGCTCAAGATCCCGATGGGCTTTTATTCCATTCCCATCGTTGTCATCTTCCTCATCGCACTGCTCGTGGCCTGCTGTCAGAACCACACCCTGTCCTTTGACGAAAAGCTCGTGCTGATGGGCAAGGGCATCGGCGACAAAAATATCGTCACGATGCTGCTCATCTTCCTCGCTGCCGGCATGTTCGTCGGCGTGGTGGGCCGCTCGAGCGCAGAGAGCGTTGCGTACTTCATGCTCTCTCTCATTCCCGCAAAGTTCGCCGTGGCGGTGCTCTTTGTCGTCAGCTGCTTTGTCTCTACCGCAATGGGCACGAGCGTCGGCACCATCACGCTCATCACGCCCATTGCCATTCCCATCGCCGCAGCCAGCGGTTACTCCCTGCCGCTGTGCATCGCGTCCGTCATGGGCGGCGCCATGTTCGGCGACAACCTGAGCTTCATTTCCGACACCACCATCGCCGCCTGCAACGGCCAGGGCTGCGCGATGAAGGATAAATTCCGCGAGAATTTCCACATCGCGCTTCCCGCTGCGCTCGCCTCTCTTGCGCTCATTCTCGTGCTGACGCTCCGCGCCAATGTCACGCCCGCAGAGATCCCGCCCTATAACCTCATTCAGATCATTCCCTATGTGCTGGTGCTCATCGGCGGCATCATCGGCATCAATGTCTTTGTCGTGCTGCTCATCGGCATCGTCTCCGGCTCGGTCATCGCGCTGGCAACCGGTGCGACTGGCCAGAGCGGTATCCTCGCGGTCAAGGCGCTGCTTGAGAATATGGGCAGCGGCGCCGCCGGTATGTTCGAAACGTCGATGGTCGCGATCCTGGTCTCTGCCATCTGCGCGCTGATCCGTGAATTCGGCGGCTTCGAGGCGCTGCTTGGCTGGATTCGCCGGGCGTTCCGCGGTAAGCGCGGCGGCCAGATCGGCATGGGGCTGCTTGTCGGCGCGATGGACATTGCCACGGCCAACAATACCGTCGCCATCGTCATGGCCGGTCCCATCGCGAAGCAGATGAGCGAGGAATACGGCATCACGGGCAAGAAGACCGCCTCCCTGCTCGACACGTTCTCCTGCATTTTCCAGGGCATCATCCCCTACGGCGCGCAGATGCTCGTCGCCATCTCCGCAGCGCACGAGCTGGGTTACAACATCTCCGCCTTCGACATCATTCCGAACCTGTTCTACCCCTACCTGCTGGCGGTGAGCTCGCTGTTCTTCATCGCCGTGGACGGCAAGAAGAAGGTGTCTTGATCTTCTCCGAATAAGTAAATGCAAAAAGCGCAGGAAAGGAATCGACTATGGCATCCATCATTGAAATTCAAAATTTTTCCGATCCCGCACTCGATCTCTATGCGCGGCTGACGGAAAATCAGCTCTTAAACCGCGCAGACCCTGAAAACGCGCTTTTCATCGCAGAAAGTCCGCTCGTCATCGGCCGCGCGCTCGATGCAGGCTGTAAGCCGGTTTCCTTTCTGATGGAGCGCCAGCACATCGGGGGCAAGGGGCGCGAGATCCTCGCGCGCTGCTGTCAAGATATTCCGGTTTACACCGCTGAAGAATCCGTGCTTGCACAGCTCACCGGCTTCCACCTGACGCGCGGAATGCTCTGCGCCATGCGTCGACCGAAGCTGCCGTCAGTCGAAGAAGTCTGCCGCAGCGCACGGCGCATCGTTGTGCTCGAAAACGTAATGAACCCGACGAACATCGGCGCGATCTTCCGCTCCGCCGCTGCACTTGGCATGGACGCCGTGCTGCTCACAAGCGCAGGCAGCGACCCGCTCTATCGCCGCGCTTCGCGCGTGAGCATGGGCAATGTCTTCCTCATTCCGTGGACATATCTCCCCGAGGAAGGCGATTGGACACAGCTCCTGCGCGCGTTCGGCTTTCGCACGGTCGCCATGGCGCTGCGCGACGACTCCGTGCGGCTTGATGACCCCCGCCTCGCCGCGGAGGAAAAGCTTGCCATTGTCATGGGCACGGAGGGTGACGGCCTCGCAAGCACCACCATTGCAAGCTGCGACTACACAGTCAAGATCCCGATGTACCGTGGCGTCGACTCACTCAATGTCGCTGCGGCAAGCGCCGTGGCGTTCTACGAGCTGGGGCTTCCTCCGCCGAACGAAAAGGAGGACTGACATGCTGAACAACACCGGCTTCGACCTCTGGGCCGACGGCTACGACAAGTGCGTCGGCCTCTCCGACGAGAATGACCGCTACCCCTTCGCAGGCTATCGTGCCATGATGAACGCGCTCTATCAGCGCGTGCTTGCACAAAGCGGTCATGACGTGTTAGACATTGGCTTCGGCACGGGCGTTTTGACCTCAAGGCTCTATGAGCAGGGCTGCCAAATCTATGGACAGGATTTTTCCGCGCGCATGATCGAGCTGGCGCAGGCAAAAATGCCGGAAGCCAAGCTCTATCAGGGCGACTTTTCCAAGGGGCTTGTGCCCGAGCTCTGCCCGCGACAGTATGATGCCATCATCGCGACCTACTCGCTCCACCATCTGACGGACGCGCAGAAAATTGACTTTCTGCGCGCACTCCTACCGCTTTTGAAGCAGGACGGCTGCATTTTCATCGGCGACGTCGCCTTCCGCACCCGTGACGAGCTCGAAGTGTGCCGAAACGCGGCGGGCAGTGAATGGGACGAGGATGAAATTTACTTCGTCTACGACGAGCTCCACTCACAATTCCCCGCGCTGACGTTTGAGTCTTTCTCCCACTGCAACGCACTCCTGACACTGCGCAAGTGATTTCCCAGGAAATACGATAAAAAGCCTCTGTATGGTCATGCCATACAGAGGCTTTTCTGTGAAGTATTATTCCTTTTCAGCCATTCAGATGGTCAAGGATCGCATTGATGAGCTGCTCCTTGCCCGTCCCCTTTTCCGCAGAGAACGGGACGATGATCTCATCATCGCGCAGAGAGAGCGTTTCACGGATCTTGGCAAGATTCGGTTCCACCTCGCGCGCTTTGAGCTTGTCGAGCTTATTCGCCACGATCACGACGGGGCAGCCGGTCTGCACAAAGTAGTCGTGCATCGTCACGTCGTCCGCCGTCGGCTTGTGCCGCGCGTCAACGATCTGCACGCCGAGGTGAATAAGTCCCGCACTCTGGAAGTAGTCCTCCATGAGCTTGCCCCAGCGGTCGCGCTCGGCTTTGGAGACCTTGGCGTAGCCATAGCCCGGCAAGTCGACGAGGTAGAGCTTGCCGTCGATCTTGAAGTAGTTGATCTGCGAGGTCTTGCCCGGGGAAGCGCCCACGCGGGCAAAGTTCTTGCGGTTCACGATCCGGTTGATGACCGAGGATTTGCCGACGTTCGACCGCCCTGCAAACGCGAGCTGTGGCATTCCGTCGCGCACAAACTGCTTCTCCGACGCCGCCGAGAGGACAAATTCCACCCTGTTGAAATTGATCGCCATGGTTTTCGTTTCCTTTCAGCTCATTTCGCCCGCACGCAGCGCACCGGGCGCTGCCTCCTGCATGGGCAGGTAAGTCTCATGTGCGGCAGCGGTGCATTTTTCCGGCAGAACGAGCGCCTCAGCAAAGACGGCGTCCACCGTTTCCACCGGCACAAAGCGCAGCTTCTTGCGCACCAGCGGGTCGATCTCATCGAGATCCTTTTCGTTCTCCCTCGGCAGGAGGACAGTATGTACGCCCGCACGCAGCGCGCCCATCGTCTTCTCGCGCAGTCCCCCGATGGCAAGCACGCGGCCGCGCAGCGTGATCTCACCGGTCATGGCGATCTCGCGGTGCACCGGCCGGTTCGTCAGCGCCGAGAGCACCGCCGTTGCGATGGCGATGCCGGCGCTTGGGCCGTCCTTGGGAATGGCGCCCTCGGGGAAGTGAATGTGAATGTCCTTTGTTTTATAGAAGTCCGCTGCAATGCCGAGCTCCAGCGCCCGCTGGCGCAGACACGAGAGCGCCGCGCGGCAGCTCTCCTGCATCACGTCGCCAAGGTTGCCCGTCAGCTCCAGCTTGCCGCTGCCGTCCATCACGCCGACCTCAACCGGTAGGATCTCACCGCCCGCTTCCGTCCACGCAAGGCCGTTTACCACGCCGACGAGATCCTTTTCCGGGATCTTATCCTGCGTGCTCCGCGGCGTGCCGAGGAAATCTGCGAGGTTCTTCTCTGTAACGGTAACTCGCTTTACATCACTTGTTGTGAGCTGCATTGCGGCCTTTCGGCAGATTTTGCCAAGCTGGCGCTCCAGCGACCGCACGCCGCTCTCGCGCGTGTAGCGCGCGATGACCGCGCGCAGGGCGCTTTCTTCCACGCGCAGGCTCGAAGCCGTCAGTCCGTGTGCCTGACGCTCCTTGGGCAGAAGGTGGCGCTGTGCGATCTGCACCTTTTCCTCGTCCGTATAGCTCGGGATCTCAATGATCTCCATGCGGTCGAGCAGCGGGCGGGGAATGGTGTCGAGCGTGTTGGCCGTCATGATGAACATCACGCGGCTCAAATCGACGGGAATCTCCAGATAGTGGTCGCGGAAGGCGTAGTTCTGCTCGCTGTCAAGCACCTCGAGCAGTGCGCTCGCGGGGTCGCCGCGTCCGTCGCTCGAGAGCTTGTCTACCTCATCGAGCACGAGCAGCGGGTTCATCGAACCGCTGCGGGAAATAGCTTCGATGATGCGGCCGGGCATCGCGCCGATGTAGGTCTTGCGATGGCCGCGGATATCCGCCTCGTCACGCACGCCGCCGAGCGACAGCCGCGCGACCTTGCGGTTCATCGCCTTGGCGACCGACAGTGCGATCGACGTCTTGCCGACGCCCGGAGGGCCGACCAGACAGAGGATCTGCCCCTTTGCCTCGGGGTTGAGCTGGCGCACAGCAATAAATTCGAGGATACGCTCTTTGACCTTTTGCAGTCCATAGTGGTCGTGGTCAAGGATCCTGCGCGCGGCTTCCACGCTCGCGCGCTCCTTTGTCTCCTCGCCCCAGGGCATTTCCATGCAGGTATCGAGATAGTTGCGCAGCACGCTTGCTTCGGCGCTGCCGAAGGGCTGCCTTGCAAGGCGGTCAACGTCCTTGAGGAGTTTCTTTTCCGTTTCCTCGTTCAGGTGCGCCTTAGCGATTTTTGCGCGGTATTCGTCGAGTTCTTCGTCCTCGCCGCCCTCGCCGATCTCGTCCTGCAAGACTTTGATCTGCTCGCGCAGGACAAAATCCTTCTGGATCTTGCCGACACGAGAGCGAACTTTGCTCTCGATGTCCTGCTCCATGGCGGTCACTTCGATCTCGCGACGCAGGATCTCGTTCATGCGCTGCAATCTCGGCAGCGGACGCAGCTCACTCAGAATATCCTGCTTGTCCTGATAGCGCAGGTTGAGCTGCTGGGCAATAAAATCAGCAAGATAGCCGGGATCGTTTGTCGAGAGGATAGCGGCATAGACGTCGTCCGGCAGCTTCTGTGCAAGCTCGGCATATTCCGTCACGCTGGCGTAGGTCTGGCGCAGCATCGCCTCCGTCCGCTTTCCGCTGCGCGGCGCTGCGGATTCTTCAACGAGCTCCACCTGCGCCTGCAAAAACGGCTCGCGCTGCCAGAGTCTTTTGAGCCGGGCGCGGCATGCGCCCTCCATCATCACGCGCAGCACATGGTCAGTCACGCGCAGGATCTGCGTCACACGCGCAACCGTACCGATCTCATACAGGTCTTTTTCCTCCGGCTGCTCCACGCCGATCTCCTTCTGCGTGACGAGGAAGATCTCCTCCCCGTTTTCCATGGCGCGCTCAAGCGCGTGCACCGAGATCGGGCGCTCAAGATCAAAGCTCGTATTCATGCGCGGGAACACGTTGAGCCCGCGCATGGCAATGACCGGAAGATTTTTTGTTACAGGTTCCATGCTTTCTCCTTACGAAGCGGGATCTGCCTGCAGCGGCGGCTGAGGCGCCTCCCCTTCTTTGTTCGTGCGGTGGGAAATTATCGGCTCTTCCGTCCCCTCCACGCAGCCCGGCGTGATGGTCACGCGGTCGATCGTGCGGTCAGACGGAATGTCGTACATCACGCGCATCAAAAGTCCCTCCATCACCGCGCGCAGACCGCGCGCACCGATCTTTCGCGCAATGGCCTTGTCAGCGATCGCCTCGAGCGCGCCGGGCTCAAACGTAAGCTCAGCGCCATCGTAGGAGAAAAGCTTCTGATACTGCTTGACGAGCGCGTTTTTCGGCTGCGTCAGGATCTTGACGAGATCCTCGCGTGTGAGCGCGTCGAGCGCCGTGATAACCGGAAGTCGGCCAACCAGTTCGGGAATGATGCCGAATTTGAGGATATCGTGCGGCTGCACCTCGCGCAAAATCTTGCTCTCGTCCACGTCGTTCTTGCTCTTGAGTTCTGCGCCGAAGCCCATCGACTTACGGTCGAGGCGGCTTTCGATGATCTTCTCAATGCCCTCAAACGCACCGCCGCAAATGAAGAGAATATTGTGCGTGTCGATCTGGATAAATTCCTGGTGCGGGTGCTTGCGCCCGCCCTGCGGCGGGACATTGGCGACCGTACCCTCGACGATCTTCAGCAGCGCCTGCTGCACACCCTCGCCGGAAACGTCGCGCGTGATGGAGGTATTCTCGCTCTTGCGGGCGATCTTGTCGATCTCGTCGACATAGATGATGCCACGCTCGGCAAACTCCACATCGTAATCCGCCGCCTGCAAGAGGCGAAGCAGAATGTTCTCCACATCATCGCCAACGTAGCCCGCTTCGGTGAGCGTCGTCGCGTCTGCGATCGCAAACGGCACCTTCAGGATACGGGCAAGCGTCTGCGCGAAGAGCGTCTTGCCGCTGCCGGTGGGGCCAAGAAGCAGGATATTGCTCTTTTGCAGCTCAACTTCGTCGCCGCCACCGAAGAAAATGCGCTTATAGTGGTTGTAAACGGACACGGACAGCGCAACTTTCGCCGCCTCCTGCCCGATGATATACTGGTCGAGCACCTCGTGGATCTCGCGCGGCGTGGGAATGGAATCCGGTGCCTCCAGCTCGTCATGCGGCTCGTAGCCGTCTTCCAGCACGTCCATGCACAGCTGCACGCACTCATCGCAGATGCGCACGCCGGGACCCTGGATCATGCGATGCACTTCACGCTCGCTCTTACCGCAGAACGAGCAGCGAAGTTCCTTCTTCTTATCTTCACTCATCATGCAAAAATCCTTATCTCTTGTAAATGACCTTGTCCACAAGGCCGTAGGCCTGCGCTTCGTCGGCCGTCATCCAGTGGTCGCGCTCGGAGTCGAGCTTGACCTGTTCGGGCGTCTTGCCGGTATTCTCAGCCAGGATCTTGTTCAAGCGCTGCTTGATGCGCAGGAAGTGCTCCACGTCGCTCTCCATGTCGGTCACCTTGCCTTGCGTACCGGCAGAGGGCTGATGAATCATGATCTCCGCGTTCGGCAGCGCAATGCGCTTGCCCTTAGCGCCGGAAGAGAGCAGGAACGCGCCCATACTGGCGGCAAGACCCACGCAGATGGTGGACACATCGCACTTGATATACTGCATGGTGTCGTAGATCGCCATACCGGCCGTCACGCTGCCGCCGGGGGAGTTGATATAGAGCTGAATGTCCTTGTCGGGGTCTTTGGCCTCAAGGAACAACAGCTGCGAGACGATCAGGCTCGCGGTCGCATCGTTGACCTCTTCGCCGAGGAAGATGATACGATCTTCCAGCAGGCGGGAGAAAATGTCGTAAGAGCGCTCACCGCGGTTGGTCTGTTCAATGACGTAAGGGACTAAACTCATTTTGGTAACCTCCTTGTTCATACCCTGTTCAAAAAAATGGTATGTACACAATCAACCACAAATGGCAGGCATTTGTGGTTGATCGTCGTTTCTATCTATTATGGCCGCTTTGCCGATTATTCAGCCTTTTCTTCTTCCTTCTTGGCAGTCTTCTTGGCAGCGGTCTTCTTGGCGGGCTTTTCCTCGCCCTCAGCGGCTTCGCCCTCGGCTTCCTTCTTGGGAGCCTTCTTCTTTTCGACCTTTGCGCTGTCCACGACGACACTGATGGCCTTGTCGCGGATGAGCTGGGCACGGACGCTCATGGGATCGAGATACTTCTTCAGCTCGTTCACGTCCATGCTGTACTTCTCAGCAAGGTCGGTGTACTGCTTTTCCACTTCCTCGTCGGTCGCATCAAGGTTCTCTTCCTTGATGATGGCGTTCACAGCGAGATCCATGCGCACCTGACGGGTCGCGGGCTCCTTGCCGTCCTCCATGAACTTCTGCTCGTTCATGTTGGTCATCTTGCAGTACTGGTCATAGGGGATGCCCTGTGCCTGCAGACGCTGCTTGAAATCCTCGAGGAAGCGGGCGCACTGCTCTTCGATCATCGCGTCGGGAATATCGCACTCGATACCCTCGGCAACCTTCTCCATAAGGCTGCTCTCGACCGCGAACTTCGCGGCCTGCTCGCGCTGCTCGGTGATCTCACGCTTGATGCTGTCCTTGAGCTCCTTGAGCGTGTCGTATTCGGACACGTCCTTGGCAAAATCGTCGTCGAGCTTGGGCAGTTCCTTGCACTTGATCTCCTTGGCCTTGACGTGGAAGACGACCTTCTTGCCGGCCAGATCCTTGTGATAATCCTCGGGGAAGGTGATGTCGAGATCCTTCTCCTCACCGGCCTTCATGCCGATGACCTGATCCTCAAAGCCGGGGACGAAGCTGCCGGAACCGAGCTCGAGCTCGTAGTTCTCGCCCTTGCCGCCCTCGAACGCCTCGCCATTGTCGAAGCCCTCGAAGTCGATGACGGCGATGTCGCCCTTCTTGGCCTTGCGGTCAACAGAGACAAGGCGGGCGTTGCGCTCGGCCATCTCGTTCAGGCGCTCCTTAACGTCATCAGCGCTGACCTTGACCTCTTCCTTCTCCGCGGTCAGGCCCTTGTACTCGCCGAGCTTGACCTCGGGATACACGGCAACGGTCGCCTTGAAGGTGAAGCCGTTCTCGTCGATCTTGTCGTCCACGATCTCGACCTCGGGATAGCCGACAACGTCGAGGCCGCTCTGGCCGATGGCCTGCGTATATGCCTCGGGCAGGGCGATGTCAACGGCATCGCTGTAGAAAACACCCGCGCCGTAGAGCTTCTCAATCATCTTGCGGGGGGCCTTGCCGGGGCGGAAGCCGGGAATGCTGAGCTTACCGCGCGCCTTGGCGTAAGCCTTGGCAACAGCGGCTTCAAACTCCTCCGCGCCGACCTCGACGGTCACCGCGACTCTGCTCTTTTCCAGCTTTTCAACATTTTTGACAGTCATGATTTCTTTTTCCTCCGTTTAACATCATAAGTAGGACAATGATGCTTTTGCAAAGTAGAATTATACCATAGCTTCTTCGGAATATCTACCCTTTTTTGCATCATTTTATGTCCTAATTGCAAATTTTTACCGGCTGAAAGGCGACATAATCCGCCGCGATCAGCGCATATTCGGTTTTTCCCCGCATTCCTTCGAACGCGCGGCGGTGCGTATAGCCGTGCAGATGCCCGTAATAACAGCGCTCGACCTCGTACTTATCGAGAAGCTCAAGCATCTCGGGGCACTGATAGCCCTGATAGATGGGCGGGTAGTGCAAAAAGCAGTAGATGGGCTTTCCTTCCGCCGCCTTGAGCGATGCCTCCAGCCGCAGCGCCTCGCGCGCGAGCATCTTGCCCGTGTGCGTTCCCGCAGCGTCCTCCTCGTAAAACCACCCGCGCGTACCGCAGATGGCGTGGTCGCCGTAGAAAAAAGCGTTGTTATAGAGAATGTCGAGGGTCGTAATATCATGCTCGGCAAAGAATTTTTTCATCTTCGCAGCCGTCCCCCACCAGTAGTCGTGGTTGCCCTTCAAAAGGAGCTTTTTCCCCGGCAGCGCGTCGATGAATTGAAAATCGGGCAGCGACTGCTCAAGCGACATCCCCCACGAGATGTCCCCCGCCAGCACGATGACATCGTCATCACTGAGGTGCGAAAAATTTTCGCGGATGCGCTCAACATAGTTTGCCCATTTGGAGCCGAACACGTCCATGGGTTTGTTCGTGCCGAGCGATAAGTGCAGATCGCCGATCGCATACAGAGCCATCGCCTGCCTCCCTTCTTTTCTCAAGTCAAAATGCGTTCTCGATGTATTCGATGCGCGTGGAGCGCGCGCTATGATGCGCGTCGGTGTAGACCTCCGCCACATCGAAGCGGGCGGGCGCGTCAAGGCCGTGCATGCTCAAATAGAGCAGCGCGGCGGAGCGCAGCTTTTCCTGTTTTTTCGCCGTAACGGATTCGCGCGGCATCCCGTAGCGCAAATTGGTGCGCAGCTTGACCTCGACAAACAGGAGCGTCCCCTCCTGCTCGGCGATGAGGTCGATCTCGCCGAAGCGGCAGCGCCACTCTCTTTCCACGATGCGGCAGCCGCGCGCTTCGAGGTATTCCGCGACCAGTGCCTCGCCCCAGTCGCCGTCCTGCTTGGTGCTCATCGCCGCGCCTCCCACTTTTTGAGGAACGTCTTGCGATGTACGGGGCTCGGCCCGTACCGATCAAGCATTTCGTAGTGGAGCTTTGTGCCGTAGCCCTTGTGCTTGGCGAACTGATACTCGGGGTACTGAGGATCCAGCACCTCGACCACGTAGCGGTCACGGCTGACCTTTGCCAGCACGCTCGCCGCCGCGATGGAAAGGCTCACGCCGTCCCCGCCGATGACAGTCTCGTGCGGCGTGGTGATCTTCGCCGATGCACCATGGTCGCGGTTGCCGTCGATGAGCGCGTAGTCCGCCGGAACCTCCAGCGCGTCGATGGCAAGCTGCATCGCCTTCATGCGCGCGCTGAGGATGTCCGTCGCATCGATCTCGCTTGCGTCGACGGACGCGACGGCGCAGGCGACGGCCTTTTCGTAAATAGCGGGGAAAAGCGCCTCGCGCTTTTTCTCCGTCAGCTTTTTGGAATCGTCCAGTCCTTCGATCACGCAGTCCGCCGGCAAGATGACCGCAGCGGCATACACCGGCCCCATCAGCGGCCCCGCGCCCGCCTCGTCCACACCGCAGACGGCAGAAAAGCCCGCCGCGCGGGCTTTCTCCTCAAAATGCAGGTCGACGCTCATGCGCTCTCCCCCTCCGGCGGCAGCTCAAGTGTAAAGCGCCCCAGCTTGCCGCCGCGGAATTCATCGAGCAGAATGCGGCTCATCCGTTCGGTGTCCACCTCGCCGCCGGAGATCAAAAATCCGCGCTTGCGCCCCGCTTTTTCGAGCAGCGCGTAGCCGTCGTCTTCTTCGGCAACGGTGAGCTTATAGCGCTCCTCGATCGCCTTGGGATAATTCTTGCCGAGGTAGTCCATCAGGCGCATGGCAAGCTCCTCAATGTCGACGACCTCGTCGCGGATCGCGCCGGTGAAGGCAAGGCGCACGCCAACGCCGCTGTCTTCAAACTTCGGCCACAGGATTCCCGGCGTGTCGAGCAGCTCGAGCGTCTTGTCGACCGGCACCCACTGCTTCGTGCGCGTCACGCCCGGGCGATCCTCCGCTTTGGCGCTCTTGCGGCCGGAGACCTTGTTGATGAAGGTCGACTTGCCGACGTTCGGAATGCCGAGCACCATCACGCGCAGCACGCGGCCAATCTGGCCCTTGGCCTCGTAAGAGGCGATCTTATCGCGCAGCAGCGTGCGCACGGCGGAAGAAAACTGCTTCACGCCGCCGCCCTGCTTGGCGTCCGTTTCGATGACGGCATAGCCAAGCGAGCGGAAATACGCCGCCCATTTTTTCGTCATTTCCGGGTCTGCCTGATCGACGCGGTTCAAAACGATCAAACGGGGTTTACCCGCCGTCAGCTCGTCCACATCGGGGTTGCGGCTGCTCATGGGAATGCGTGCGTCTAAAATCTCGCACACAGCGTCCACATTGCCGAGCTCCGCCGTGATCATACGGCGGGTCTTGGTCATATGTCCCGGGAACCAGCTGAGAGAATCCAACTGCATTTTCTCTGCCCCCCTTTACTTCAAAAGGCCGATGCGGCCGAATTCGCGCTGCTCGGTCAGGTAGTCGCGGCCGGGAAAGACAAGAAAAACTGCCTTGCCGATGAGCAGCCGCGTATCCACCGTGCCAAGAGACGAGTCACGACTGTCGTTCGAATGGTTGCGGTTATCGCCCATGAGGAACACCTCGCCCTCCGGCACGGTAAGCGGGAAAACAGTGCCTTCCTCGCGATACGTATAGTCGTTGATATAATCCTCATCCAGAAGCTCGCCGTCCACATAGACCTGTCCCAAGTCAAAGTCGATGTCCACGGTCTGTCCCGCGGTGGCGATGACGCGCTTGACGATGGGTTTATCGTCAAAGCTTTCCTTGCGGGCAATAACGATGTCGCCGACTTCATACTCGCCGCAAAGCAGCGAATTCACCACGAGCAGACGGTCGCCGTCCTGAAGCGTCGGGATCATCGACGGGCCGGAAACGCCCATCAAGCGCACAAGGAACGTAAATACGAGCACCACGACCAGCAGCGCCGAAACGAGCGAAGAAACAGTCTCATACACGTCGCGCCCGGGGATCTTTTCCACGATCTCCTCCTGCGCCTGCTCGTTGATCTCCAATTTCTGATCAAATTCGTCCATTTTGGTCTCCTCAATGCAGCGCCCGCGCAAAAGAAAAGCGATGCTCCTCTTTGCGGCAAAATGCGCCTGATTTTCTAATGTATTATTGTAGCACGCTTTTTGAAAAAGGCAACAAAAAAAGCGTGGTTGCAAAAACCACGCTTTTTTGTTCTCAAAGAATCTGTCTTACAGCTTCTCGCGGATCTTGGCAGCCTTACCGACGCGGCCGCGCAGGTAATAGAGCTTGGCGCGGCGGACATAACCGCTGCGCACGGTCTCGACCTTCTCGATGAGGGGAGAATGGACGGGGAACACCTTCTCGACGCCGACGCCGTAGGCGAGACGACGAACGGTGAAGGTCTCCTCAAGACCGCCGTGCTTCTTCGCGATAACGATGCCCTCGAAGACCTGGATACGCTCGCGGGAGCCTTCCTTGATCTTGACGTGAACGCGGACGGTATCGCCGACGTTGACAACGGGCATTTCCTTCTTCAGCTGCTGGGATTCGAGCTCTTTGATGAGATCCATGGGTAATTTCCTCCTATTTATAGGCGTTCTTGACCGCTTTTCTGTGGCGCTTTTGGGATTCTTTCACCCGCGCACGGCAGAGGACCGCCCTTTTCAAGCTATGGTAGCATATCATACGGCAGAACGAATTGCAAGCATTTTTTACAAAAAGAGAAAAAATGCGCTTTCCTCAGCGGAAAACGTTCATATCCTTGTCGTAAACTTCTTTTCTGCGCACGCGGACAAAGTCCGGCGCGATCTCCGGCAGGTGCCGCGCGACGGCCGCGCCGATGAGCGCGGGGTTGAGCCCGGGATCCTGCGCGGCGACGACGGCATCGGCGCGGATCAGATTCTCCTCCTCCGTCAGCGTCAGCGAACGAAGAAGCGGCGCGATGTTCAGTTCGGTCATACCCTTGTGCTTCGTGCGCTTTTCAACAAAGATCTCTTCCTGCGTAAAAAGCGTGCGGATGCGCTCGCATGCCCCCTCCGGCACGCCGTTGTCGTACTCCATTTCCAGCTGCGCGCGCAGATTGACCATCTCGCGCACGGGGCGCGTCACGCCGTAGCAGTCGAGCACGCGGAGTCCCGCGGGCATGCCGGTGTTCAGCGCCTCGGCAACCCCCTCGCCGGTGCTCTCCTCCACGCTTTCAAAGTCCAGGATCTCGCATTCGCTCGACTGTCCCACGGGAAGCGGCAGCACAATGGACAAAATGGGGTGCGGGTGGAAGCCGTTGGAGTGCTTGATGGAAAGTCCCGCGCGCGGAAACACGCGCTGGAAGGTACGCATCACGTCGAGATGCGAAATATAGGAAGCCTGATGCTCCTTGACGAAAACCAGTCTCAGCTTAGACATTGCACGTTCCTCCCACGAGGCAGTTTGCACCGCAGGCATTGCAGTGCGTGCGGCAGTCGGGCGTGGTCACGCCCTCGTATGTCAGTGCGTGCTCGCGCTTAAAGTACGCAGGCGAAACACCGGTGGAGATCATGCTCCACGGCAGGATCTCATCCTCGCTGCGGCGGCGGTTGGCGTAAAAATGCGGGTCGAGTCCGCATTCCTCAAAGGCCTCCATCCAGCGGTTCAGATCAAAGTAATCCTCCCACGCGCTGAGCGTTTCGCCCTTGCGCCATGCGCTCTCGATGACCTTGCCGAGCCTGCGGTCGCCGCAGGAGATGACGGCTTCCATGAAGCTCGTGGGCGAAGGGTGCCAGTTATAGGTGACGGATTTGGTGGTCATCGCCTCGCGCAGAAGCTTGACGCGGCGCTCGTATTCCTCAATGGGGATCTGCGGCTCCCACTGGAAGGCCGTGTGGGGCTTGGGCACGAACCACGAGGTCGACACCGTGATGCGAACGCCGCGGCTCTTGTTCACGGCGCTCTCGCGCCAGGCGTGCATCACATGCGCCGCAATGTCGGCGATGCCGAGCACGTCCTCGTCCGTTTCCGTCGGAAGGCCCAGCATGAAGTAGAGTTTGACCGCGCTGTATCCGCCCGCGAACGCGCGGCGGCAGGAGGCGAGCAGGTCTTCTTCCGTGAGATTTTTGTTGATGGCGTCGCGCAGTCTCTGCGTGCCCGCCTCGGGCGCAAACGTAAGGCCCGTTTTTCTGCCCTTTTGCAGCCGCTCCATCAGCGCCATGGAGAAGTTGTCCGCGCGCAGCGACGGCAGCGCCAGCGTCAGGTGGCGCTGCGCGCAGAAGTCCTCTAAGTCATCGCACAGCTCGACAAGCTGCGGATAGTCGGAGGTGGAAAGCGACGAGAGCGTCATATCCTGATAACCCGAGTCCTCGACCGCCTCAATGGCATAGCCGCGCAGCAGCTCCTCCGAGCGGTTGCGCACGGGACGGTAGACATACCCCGCCTGACAGAAGCGGCAGCCACGGATGCAGCCGCGAAACAGCTCCACGTTCACACGGTCGTGCACGATCTCCGTACTCGGCACGATGGGGTCCGTCGGATAATAACAGGCGTCGAGATCCTGAATGATGCGCTTGGTCACGCGCGCGGGCGCGCCGTGCGTCGGGGTCAGGTCGTGCAGCGTGCCGTCCGGATTCCAGTGCGGGACGTAGAACGACGGAATGAGCACGCCCTGGATCTTCGCCGCCGTTTCGAGAAACCGCGTCTTGCTCCAGCCGGCCTGCTGCGCCTGCCGGAACAGCGCCAGCACTTCGTTATTGACCTCTTCCCCCTCGCCGATGATCATGAGGTCAAAAAACGGGGCCATCGGCTCCGGGTTGCTGCAGGCCGTACCGCCCGCGATGACAAGCGGCGTCAGCTCCGGCCGGTCAGCGCTGCGCAGCGGGATGCCGGCGAGGTCGAGCATATTGAGCACGGCGGGATATGCCATCTCGTAGCCGAGCGAGAACGCCACAACGTCAAATTCGCTGACGGGGTCGCCGCTCTCGAGCGCGTAGAGCGGGATGCCCGCGCGGCGCATTTCGGCCTCCATGTCGCCCCAGGGGGCGAACACGCGCTCACACCAGACGCCGTCCATCTCGTTCATGACGCCGTACAGGATCCGCATGCCCAGATTGGACATGCCGATCTCGTAGGTGTCGGGGAAGCAGAAGGCGATGCGGGTGTCCACCTGCGTCTTGTCCTTCAGCACGGCGTTATATTCGCCGCCCACGTAGCGGGCGGGCTTCTGCACCCGAGGCAGGATGCGTTCCAGTCGCTTATCCACGGTCATTCTCCTTGCGGTGTATTTCGGTAACAGTTTATTTTACCTGTTTTTTGTCGGTTTGGCAAGGCGGCGGGGCAAAAAAACTTCCGGCGGCAAACTGCGGTACGCCAGCCACAGCGCTCCCAGCAGGAGGAACAGGCCGCTGCCGGTGGTCAGCACCAGCCAGAGGCACAGCGCCAGCAGCGCCGACGATGCGGCCAGCCCTACGGCGGCGGCCACGCGGTCGGCGGTGTAGGGCTCCGTCAGGTATGCCGTGGCCAGCCACAGAATGCGGCCGCCGTCCATGGGACGCACCGGCAGCAGGTTCAGAACGCCCAGCACCATCTGGGCTCCGGCGAACAGCGTCAGCTCCTCTCTGCCGGTAAGGCTCAGCAGCACCCACAGCAGCAGGTTCATCAGCGGCCCCGCGGCGGCGCTGAGCAGCTCCGCGCCGTAGGACAGGCGGTGCAGCTCCGGCACGTACAGCGATGCGCCCAGACCGGTGAGGGTGAAGCGGGCGGTACGGACGCCGCACAGGCGCAGCACCGCGTAGTGGGCCAGTTCGTGGAGCAGGGCCGCCGGCAACAGCGCCGCCAGCAGGACGGGCGTATCCGTCAGCAGCAGGAAAAGCGCCGGCGTCAGCAGCGCGGAGGGGCGGACGCAGACGGTGACATCAGGAGAACGTGACATAATAAACAGGGTTCAGGTAAGTGCTGCCGCGGTGCAGCTCAAAGTGGAGGTGAGGACCGGTGGCGCGGCCGGTATCGCCCACCTCGGCGATGGGATCACCCCGTGACACCTGCTGTCCGGCGGAGGCGGTGACGCGGGTGCAGTGGGCGTACAGCGTGGAAAAGCCGTTGGCGTGAGAGACGGCGACGTAGCGGCCCAGCTCGCTGCT
>OHSG01000348.1_pt1 | contig 22835 bp, 20 predicted proteins | sample 1578601 | NCBI WGS metagenome assembly OHSG01 (sample SAMEA3879534, study PRJEB24766) | human gut metagenome | biome: human-associated habitat; feature: feces | place: USA | collected 1985/1987
CGCCCTGAATGGCGTACTTGCTCAGCTTGTCGATAACCGCATCGTCATGCAGGCCGGTGGAAACGTAGGACTCAGCATCCCACGCGCCGTCGTTGCTGGCCTTGGTGATGTCGTACTTGTAGACGGAAAGGGATGCTTTCTTGCCGGGGTCGATGGTAGGCGCAGAATCTGTTGCGGCAAATGCTGTGGTCATCAGCCCAAGGGCCATAAGCGCCGCCAACAGCAGTGCCAACACGCGATGGATCTTTTTCATTTAGCTGTCTCCTTCATAAAATCAGATTTTTTGCAAAAACAAACACCCATGCAAAGCATGAGTGCTGCAAACAGGAAATAGGTTGTAAATCCCGTTCCGCCCGTGAACGGCAGGACGAATCCCGCATTGTTGCAAGCAGTGATGGTAATGTCTCGGTTATTGCTGTCCAACGTTCCTGTGAACAGCGGCTCGGTCAGGAGGGTGTACCCTGCGGGAGCTTTGGTTTCGGTAATACGATACTGCGCGCCAACCTTGAGGTCGCTCCACTTGGCGATGCCTGTGTTGTCGGTGGTCACTCTGCCGACCTCCGTCCATGTCTTACCGTCTGTGGAAGTCTCCAACAGCAGCTCCGCACCGGCAAGCGGTGCGCCCGTCGCATCCACCTTGCGGACGGTGATGCTGCCCTTGGCGAGTACGTTCTCGCGTGTGACTTTGATATTAAGGTTCGCAGTGGTCATGCTGAAATCGTATTTGGTCTCGTCCAGCACATAGCCGTCCACGGTGCTGATCTCCTGATAGGCGTATTTGCCAAGTCGCAGGCCGGAGAATGTCACCTTGCCGGTGGCATCGGTCGTGCCATCCGCGACCTTGTTGCCATCGGCGTCGAAAAGATAATACACCACACCGGCCAGCGGCTGCTTGGTTTCTGCGTCCACCTTCAAGACCTCAATACTGCCTTTGACCGGTATATTCTCGCGAGTGACCTTCAGCACCTGCCCGTTTTGGTTCAGCACAGCGGAGTACGCCGTGTCATCCAAAACATATCCGTCCGGTGCTTTGAATTCCTTGTAGGTATAGCTGCCCAACCGCAGGTTGGAGAAGGTCAGCTTACCATTGACGTCTGTGTTGCCCTCCGCGACCTGTTTACCGGAAGTATCATACAGTCGGAAGCCCGCGCCTTGCAGCGGTGTCTTGTGATCAGCGTCCACCTTGACGATCTCGATGCTGGCCTTGGCCGGTGTGTTGGTTCTCTTTTGCGTAATGTTCAGTGCCGTGGCTGTGATGGTGATCTGATATTTGGTGTTGTCCACTACATAACCGCTGGGCGCACTGATCTCCTGATAGCTGTATTTGCCCTGTGGAAGATCCTTGAACCCCGCCTTACCGTCCGCGCCAGTGATGGCGTCTGCCACCTTTTTGCCAGCACTGTCGTACAGCCGGTATGTCACGCCTGCCAGTGCCGTGCCGGTTTCCGCGTCCACCTTATTGATGGTCAGGCTGCCTTTCTCCTCCACAATTTTGACCTTAAAATGAATGTACGCCCACACGGGGTCGGGAAGTGAGGTCAACGCGGCGCAAGCCTGATAATTGCTGCCATTGCTGGGCTCCAGCAGCACAGCCTCCGTACCCTCCACATCCAGTGCGTAGCCGTAGTCGCTGCTGATATAGCCGTTCAGCTTCGCTGCAGCGTCCTTTGTGGCCGTCACGGTCAGTACATTACGCCGCTGGCTGACGGTTACGCCGCTGATATTGGTCCGGAAGTAGTACTGCGACAGCACACCATTGTTATCGGTGGCTGTACCCACATACTGACTGCCGTCCCATGTCAGCGTAATGGCATTGGCGTCCAAAAGCTGATTGCGGTACTTCACAGCAAAGCTGGGAATCACGCCATGACCCATGATGCGATCAATAAGGATGTCATACGCCTCCTGCACGCCGTCACCGGCGTAGTGGAACAGGTTGGCGCAGGTGGTATCATACAGGGTGTACGGATAGGTCGTACCGCGGTAGCCGCACACGAACTCCCAAATCACCGCCTGTGTCGCCAGCTGCGCGCAGTCGGGATGGATTCCATAAAAATCATAGTTGCCGCCGTAGCCGTAGGAGAGTGCCAGCGTCACAGCGTACCGCTGATTCCAGCTCAGGCTGCTCCAACTGGTGGAGGAGTAGCTCAGATCGCCGCTGGCAGAGCGAACGGATGGCTCCATACAGTAGGCAGGCACCGTTACACCCGTATCATTTCTGGTAAAGTATTTCAGCTTTGTGCTGGTAAATGCGCCCCACTGCGGTACGGGCGTTTTGTCCTCATGGTAACGGTACTCGTTACCACCGCTGATCGTACCCGTTACCGTGGCAGCGTGAGCGGTCACGATGGACAGACCCATGATTGCTACTAAAAGGCATACCAGCGTCAACAGCTTAGGAATTGTTCTCTTCATGCTCGTCCTTTCTCCCAACGCAAAAGACCGGCAGCTCACGCTGTCGGTCTTTCGGTCGGGTATTCAGTTGGTTTATCCGTACAGCACCACCACGATGTACTCGTCCGATGCTGCATCGTAGCGGGCGGTGCAGTTGAATCGCGCATACGCGCTGACCGTTTCCGCGCCGTCCATGGCGGCGAGGCAGGCGAAGGTGGCGTCCACGTTGCCCTTTACGGCGGCGGTCAGTGCCGCCTGTCCGCCATTCTCTGCCAGCCATGCCACGCTGTCCGCTGTACCGGGGAAGAAGCTGGAGTCGGCGGCGGTCATACTGGTGTCGATGGTCACGCCGTATTGCGCCCGCGCATACTCGTTGCCCGCCCGGATAGCCTCCGCGATGGAGTAGATGTTCCCGCTGGCGGCAGGCTTAGGCGCAGGCGTAGGTTCGGGCGTAGGCGCAGGTTCTTCCTCCTGTTTCTCCTCTGCCGGGGTAGGTGCCGGCGTAGGCGTAGGAGCAGGTTTGCTCTCCGGCGCAGGCGCGGGTATTGCCGGCTCTTTCGGTGCAGCGGGCGGTGCCGTTTCAACAGCTGTAGGCTGCTTTTCTGCGGCTTTATCCGCATTCTCTGATGCATTTGCCCGCTCAGGAGCGACGCTGCTCTCAGATGTATCGCCTCCATCTTCTGTTTGCGGCAGCAGGGATTCGGCCTCCGTGCGCTCCTCTTCGTTCTGCTCGGCCTGACTTGCTGCATAGGCAGAGACCTTGGTGTTGGACTCAGACGAATCCGAGACCGGTGCCGGCTGGACTGCGCAGCCTAACAGACACACGGCACTCAAAATAAGTGAAACTAAACGCATTCTTTTTCTCCTCATGGGCGTTCTCTCCTTTACGTAAATATCGCAGCACTGTTTAATGTGCTTTGAAGATATTTACGACTGGAGCCTCGCCTTTTTCAACACTATGTACTGTTGTTTGGGTTTTGCGGCGATTGCATTTGCCGCTCGGGCGTGAAACGCTGCTCTGCCTACCACATATAAAACACCCTCTTCCTGTATGCGAAAGACCGCCGAGTTACCACCCGGCGGTCTTTACAATTTTGACTGTACCAAGTATAGCACATGGTGATTTACGGCGAAATCGCAAAACAGTGCCAATCTGCTGCCATCCTCTGCCGATGTAGTGACGTGGCCTTTGGTGTGCCATATATTTTACACTTTTTTAACTGCAATTCTCGTGTTCTCTATGGTAAACTGGTATTGTGCATAATGATAAAGTCAAAAAAGCAGAAGGAGGGCAATATTTGATGAAGCATGATATGTCGTACCTGAAGGATCTGCCCATTGCCGTTTTAGGCGGTGGTGCGGTCGGAAAGACCTGCGCCGCAGATATGAAGCTGGCCGGACGGGAAGTGCGGCTCTATTCCCGCACCCCCAAGGCCGTGGCGAATCTGGACAAGACCGGCATCCTGCTGGATGGCGTACAGCGGAACCTGTACGGCTTTGAGCGGTCAGGCCGTGCGTTTCTGGATCTGGCCAGCACGGATATGGCCGAGGTGGTAAAGGGCGCGGGGCTTATCGTGATCGGCATTACCGCCAACGCCCAGGAACACTACCTGCGCACCCTGGTGCCGCTGCTGGAGGACGGTCAGGTCGTACATATCTTTACTGATAACTACGCCACGCTTCTGCTGCGCCGCTTCATGCGCGAGGCCGGCTGCACCAAGAAAGTCATCGTGGGCGGCTGGAGCTCCGCTCCCTACGGAACGCGGCTGGAGAAGATCGGCGGCTTTACAATGCCCCATGTAGGCGCGAAATATCGCGCCATTACCCTTCGCGGCGCGACGCAGCCCATGACAGATATCGATGATTTTCTGGAGTCCGCCAAATATCTGCCCTGCATGGATGCCGTTACCCACGGGGATGGCCCTGTGGCCGGAGACACGGTGCTGGACATTGGCTTTTCCAATGTCAACCCGGTGATCCACGTTCCCGCTTCGGTGCTGGGCGTGTCGAGCATGGAAAACTGGTCATCCATCTATGGCAACGACCCCGACAGCTATTCCATGTACTCCCACGGGCTGTGCCCCTCCATCTGCCGAGTGCAGTATCAGTTCTATCAGGAAGAATGTGCCATTGCCGACGCGATCGGCATCCGCATCCCGGACTATGCCTATGAGTCATTCTTCTCCCGCCGCAGCATATTGACGCAGGAGTACATGGGCCTTGGCTCCGAGGGCGAGGATAATGTGATCTTTCCGCTGGACAAGCCCTGCGACGAGGGCAATACGGGGCCAAATTCCATCGACCACCGCTACATCACCGAGGACATTCCCGTGGGCTGCAAGATCTACCACGACCTAGGCAAAAAGTTCGGCGTACCGACACCGATCATTGACAGCATGATCGTGCTGGGCGGTGCCATGCACGAAACCAGCTTCTTTGAAGACAATCCCTTCGATTTGGACTATCTCGGCATCGGCCATTTGGACAAAGAGCAGCTTCTCCGTTACCTGCACACCGGTCAGCTACCGGCCTGATAGCACAGGCACAACACTGATACGTTCATGATGCTTGAATAATTCACAAAAAAAACAGCTGGTCGCATTTGCGGCCAGCTGCTTTTCGCGCATCCTAAATATGCTGCTTGATAATTCGGGTGATGATCCCCAGCGCAACGCCGTGTTCCTCATCCAGATGGGTAACGGCAAAGCTGACATCATCCTTTCGTCCGGGTCTGCGCCGATCATAGCAGGAATGTGCTATGGCATTGGCACCGTTGCTAAGGCGGATATACACAACGCCCTTATGGATATGGGTGACCTTCCCGGCATATTTGCCCTGAATACGGCATTTCTGGAGATTGTCATTCTTGCTGTTGCCGGATACGCTTTTGATGTCGGCTTTAATTCTGATGCGCTCCGGCTCTGTGCGGTCAATCTCCAGCACGCGTACCAGAGCCTTGTCTCCCACAGCATAGCGGTCATGAGCATCGCCGATCCAGTCCCACGAAAGATCGCGAGCCAGGATGGATGTCTCCACGCCAAACACTTCGACCCGGACGACCTGCTCCGCCACAGCGATCACACGAGCCTCCACCACGCGCCCGTCATAAATACGATACTGTCCGTCACCGTCCTTACCGAAATAGTAGATCTGCTGCTTCTTCAGCATGGCGTCCTTTCGGCTGGCAACAACGGTTCGGCTTTTGGCGTCGATGCCCTTGACCATAAGATCCACCTCTGCGCCCAGCATCTTATTGAGGATCTTCTGGTGTCGAAGGATCATCTCATTATAGTCAGCACCGTACATATCTGCCGGGAAGTCCAGCACCATCTCCTTCAAGGGGATCACAATGCGGAATCCCTTGTAGTCCACAATGGCAATGGTTTTCCCCGCCTCCGTTCTTTCAATGCCGCTCAGCATACCGGAGAGCATGCGCCGGGTGCGGTAGGCATTGTGGATCTCGTGCCAGATAATGTCCTCCATCTGCGCCTGCGTTTCCGCTTCGCCCCGGGCATCCAATGTCAAAATATCTCTCTGTTGGACAGCGGCAGGGGCAGGTTCAGCAGAGGCGGCAGCATCCTCAGTAGGCGGCGTAGCCTGCTTCTCCACCTCTACCGTCTTTTTTGCAGCGGTTCGTTTGCGGACGGTGCGCTTCGGCTTTTCAGAGGGCTGGGGATCCTCCGGCACAGTCACCACTTCCGCAGGTTCGGCGAGAACACTCTCTGTAGGTACAGTATCCTCCACAACAGGATCGGCTGCGATTTCCGGCAAACACTCTTCTGTCACCGGCTGTTCTGCCGCATCCTCGGGGACGATGGGAAGTGCCGGTGCTTCCGGCATCACGGCAAGTTCTTCTGTTTTCTTTCTCGGCATATTACTTTCCTCCTTAGCTCACATTTTGGTTGACATGATGGAATCTTTATCGGTTTTTACAAACTCACTGCGCCTGCTCGGCACTTTCTTTGACTTAATAGGCTGCTCTGTTTGTTTCGGCGCGGGTGAAAACACAGGGCTTTTACGCCATTCCGGGATATGGGCGGAGGCCTTGCAGTCCCGCAGCTTCTTTGCCTCGTAGTGATTGGTATAGTCGTACTTATCTACCTGCAGCACCTTGTTGCCGCGTGCGATGACCAGCGCGCGGTTTACCGGCAGGCGCAGCACCTCATCCATAGTCAGTAGCTTGCGCTTGCCCACGCCGCTGGTTTCGCGGAACTCCGGCGTGTAGTTGCTGATACGCCATGTACCCAACTGCTTGGCCTTGCTAGAGACATGGACGCTGACCTCTCCTGTACGGTCACTGAGGAATTTGGCAGTCAGCTCATCGGTGCAGCCCAGTGCAAGCTGATAGTCGCAGCAGCCCAATATCTCCTGCCATTGGTTGTAGGGATACCGGTTCTGTAAGCCCGCCAGATTCTGAAACACGCAGCTCATGCTGACGCCCCGCGAGCGGATCACACTGATCTTTCGGCTCAAGTCTGGAATAACACCGCAGGCTGTCAACTCTTCGCCCAGCACATGAACGGAGACTGGCAGCCTGCGGTCGGCACAGTTCTTATCCGCGTAACGGATCAGCTTGATAAACGCGAAGGATAGGAACAGGGACGTGAGGAAATCAAAGGTGCTGTCCTGATCGGATGTAATGCAGAAATAGGCGCAGGGCTGCTTGCCCGGCAGCGCCATATCAATTTCATCATGGCTGGTGATCTGGCAGATGGGCCGGTTCTGGAATACCTGCAAGCGGCTGCCCAGTCCGATGATAACGCCGCTGCGCACCGTATCCGAGGATTGGCTGAACAGCGCATAGGGCGCTCTGGCGGGATGGCTGGCCGGCAGCATGGAAAAGAGGTTATCCAGCTCCTTTTCCGCGTTCAGCACCAGCAGCTTATAGACCTCGCCGATATTCCGGCTCTCTGGTGGATAGCCCAGCGCCACATACAGCACCAGTGCTTTCAATAGGTTCATCTCCGCGGCGTTCCAGAAATGGTCGCCCTTCTCGCTGCCGGTATTCTTGATGATAATGTCACAGAAGATCTGCGCCATCAGTTCATCGCCCTCGATCTCCGCCAGACAGTTCCATGAATCGGAGTTCTCCGGCTGGATCAGGTTGAACACCCTCACCACATAGCCCTTGCTGCGCAGATACTCGCTGGTCTTTTCGTAAAGCTCGGATTTCGGGTCGGTGATGATCAGAGACTCCTTGTGGCCGTTGTGGGCCTCGGACGCGCTTTGCAGGATACGGTTGATGCAGTAGGCACGCGTTTTCATGGAGCCGCTGGCGCCGAACACGGCAATATTGCCGTTGAGCCGGGAGTTTTCCGGAATACACACCACCTGGTTGTCCAGCTTGCCCAGTATGACGCCGCTGTGCTTGCGGATGTCGGATACCAGATCAAGGACGCCCTTCATCTCCGCTTTCTCCATGAATCCGGCTGTGCCGTAGGTGCCTTTGTTGGAGTAGGTCAGATTACGCTCCGCATCATACTCCCCAACGTCGGAATAGCCCATGCGCATCACCATGACGATCAGCAGCCCCAGCAGCAACAGGCAAAGCCCCACGCCGATGATCCCGCTCTTACTGAACAGCGCTTCGCAGCAGGCGGAGAAGGACAGCACCGGCGTGGCCGGTGAGCTTCCGTCGCCGGGCGTTCCGCCTGCGTCCTTCCACTGCTGATAGTTCCGGACGAATTGCGCCAGATAGCCGCCGCCAAACAGCAGTCCCGCCAGAAAAAGCGGGAGCGAAAACAGCAGACTTCGCAGCTTCTTTTTCTCTACGGCAAAAACCTCCCTTCAAACGCATCAAAGTCAATGGCCTGCACAACGGCCCTGTCACCGCAGTAGCGGCGCAGCACTTCGGCCTGATGATCGAAGCAGATCAGGATGCCATAGCGGTCTTGGAGCCGTAGCGCCGTATCAAACCGCCTGATCCGCGGCAGGTCACAATCATAGGCGAACAGCACCGGTGCGCCCTCTGGCGTCATGGCGTCGTTCTCCACCGTTTCACCCGGCTGTTGGGGCTCCAAATCAAGGAGCAGCAGCTCACGCAGCTCATTGTCCAGTTCTTCATCGCAGATAAGGCGCAGCAGCACCTCTCCATGATGGTCGTTGGTCAGGAAGCAGAACCGTTCATAGCTGCCATCCAGAATGAAATAGTTCTTGCCGCCCTGGTTGGTCAGCAGCTCATAGGCCTGTTCCATACTGTCACCCAGCAGAAGCCCCCGCACCGCATCCGGGTGGTACTGGTGCGGCATTCGTTCACGGCACAGCACCGTCTGCATGAGCGCCTTTGTCCGCATTTCGGCTTTATAGCTCCATTTCATCAGCGCATTGCCCATGTTGTAAACCACGTGGATATGCTGCGGTGTCAGTAAAACGCCCACGGACCGGGCCCCACGGATTTTAACAAAGGTTGTCCCCATCTCCTTGATCTCACGGGATGAATAGAAGGCAGGTGTGCAGATGCTACCAATCGCTGTTTCACCGGGACGGAATACGCCGGGTTTTTCATCGCGGAAGATACTAACATTGGCGTTACGCATGGTGATCAATGTCTGAGAGACACGGTGGAGTCGAAGCCGCTGCTCCGGCTCGCTCCTGATGTGGTTGGTGGCGCAGGCACCGGACAGGTAGAAGGAAAAACGCTCAGGGTCACGCTCCAGCAGCAGCTTTTTCGCCGCGGCGGTGAGCCGGTATCCACGCAGTCCGTTCTTGTAGTAGGACAGCAAAAGCCGCTGACGCTTCAGCGACTTGACCACGTTCTCTTTGTAGCTGGTGCCACCGGCGAGCCTGCTCAGTTGGCTGGCCGGCAGCTCACCGGACAGGGCGACCAGGGCCAATAGCTGATAGGCTTGTGATAGGCTACCGGGAGCTTTCTGTGGTAGGGTACTCATACTGACCACCTCCTTCTGGTGTGCAGTACCCAGACTGCCATGACCACGGTATTTTTCGCCCGCACCGGTCATGTGAAAATGCCCGGAAATACAGGCTTTGCCGTACCGTGGTCATGTGTACCGTTTCTGATACAGCCAAAACACTATAAATCGGATATAGAGCGAAGCCGATTCTCGCGGTCCGAAAGCCAGCCCTGAAAACGCTCCTTATCCATCACCGACACGCGGGTACAGTCACTGTCGCCGATCTCCGTCGTGTTATAGGCATCGCACAGCAGACCCGTATCATCCTCCATAACGAAGGTGGAAATCACATCCAAAAGCTGCTTGAGCTCCAGATTGTCATAGTCACGCACCCGGTTGGGGGACAGCTCGCGGCTGTAGATATGAGAAAAGCAGACAACACAGTGCCGGAACTTGAGCAGCGTGTGTGTCTGCGCATACTTACTAAGCGTGTAGTAGATGGGGTCTGTCAGATACTCACAGCTATGCTTCTTGCTCTTCTTAGGCAGTAGGCAGGGGAGCGTGATTTCCAGTATGCCATCTTTCTCTATAACAGAGATGCCCTGCATGACACCAGCCGATGTCAGATACTCGGCTTTTCGGATGGTGGTCGTCTCATAGATCAGGTGCCGCAGCCGGCAGGCAATGACCTCACCCCGCAGTGCGGCCTCGGTGGACAGCATTTCATAGTTATCTGAATGCCGCTGGATATTCGTGTTGTCCATAGCGTAGAGCGTGTTGGACAGGCGGGTGATCTCATTCAAAATGCTCTCTATCCGCTGCGAGAGGGTGGCTCTGTCCACAAGGTTCCTCCTTCCTGAAGTACTGTACGCAGCCTTGGTCATCCACCATGCAGTAGGCGGCGATATGAGGGATGTGCAGGTGCTGCATTTGGTCTTCTTCCTCAATGATAACGAGCCGTCGCCCGGAATCATCTTCTGCGGCCAGTGCGTGCTGCAGCAACGCTTCCTTACCCGGGGTTACATAGACGACCTCATATACCTCGCCATCGGCGAAGAATACCAGCTTTGCCGGCATATTGTCGGGGCTGTGATACTCCACCTTTTCGATAAAGTCCAGCAGCACCCATAGTGCCGCTGTCAGTTCTCTGTCCTCGCGGCAGTCAGGGACATCTCCGTAGCAATCCCGGTCAGTGTTATAAAATATCCGCTGCTGCTTGACCAGATAGCGCAGCAGGTTCTCAATGACGCCCTCCTTGCCCGGATACAGGCGTAGAAGCTGGTCACGGCGTATGCAGTGATAGACGGTTATGTTCCGCAGCAGCCCTGCGGCCTCCTGTCCATAGATCTGCTCTCTGTTTCTCATAGGCGGCACCACCTCCGTAATGCGTATTAACTCCGTATTATATGCGTATTGATTTTGTAATGCGTGTTATCTCCGTATAAACGCCGTATTAGGCTTCCGGTCGCTTCATGCGGCGCAGCAGGTCAAGCAGCTCACGGCGGTCTGTGGTGATAAGGTCGCGTTCCAGTGGGCTGGCCTTGATTTCCACCGTGATATTGTTGTTATTGCTGCTGATCAGGCCATTGCCCCGCTCAAAGTGGGTGATCTCCATGACCTCCGCTTCGGAGAGATGCAATACCTGCTGAACGCGCTGGGCTTCCTCGTCCTCCAGGTTCAAGATGACTTTCGTGCGGCAGTTGTTGATAATCCCCTTGCCGTACTTGCCGTTGTCCAGGGAGAAGAAGTCGTTCAGATCCTGCGTCGCGCAAATGCCGCTGCCGGAATAGGCGCGGATGGTCTTGAAGATCTCCAGCACCATCTCGGCCGCAAGACGGTTGCCGACGCCGAAGGTGCCGGAGCCGCCGCCGATGAGCTGCCAGCATTCGTCGATGAAGATGGCCTTTTCCTCCGTGCGGTTGGCTTTGGCTTTATCCCACACGAAATCCAGAGCTACGAACATGCCGATAGGCAGCAGATCGCCGCTGAGTTCCGAGATGTCCAGCACCGTGAACTTGTTGTCCAGATTCACATTGGTCTGCTGGTTGAAGGTGCTGGCCGAGCCGTGTACAAAGCGGTTGATGATGTTGGAAAGGCGTTTGGTATCGCTTTCCTCCCGCAGAACGTCGTAGAGGTCGCCCAGCACAGGCATCTGGCGGTAAACGTTGGGGTTATCCGGATCACTGAGAGAGGCGTTATCATGGGTGATACCTTTCCGTGCGTAGGCACGAATCAGGGCATCGTCCAAAAGCTGTTTTTCCTCATAGGACATATCGGGGATCAGCAGGGCAAAGAAGATATGAAGCCGCTGAATTTTTGCTGCCAGCTCAGAGCGTTCGATACCGGGGCCATCCAGCGTTTCCTCCACGGACTTGTCTATCTTACGTATCTCCAGCACGTTGATGCAGCTTTTGGAGGCGGGGGAGATGCTGATAAACTCGCCGCCTGTGTTGATGCAGGCACGGTGGAACTCGTGGCCCTTCAGGGGTGCCAGCATGAAAACCTGTATGCCCTTACGCCGCATACGGAGGGCCATCAGCAGGATCAGGAAGGTCTTTCCTGCGCCGCTGGTGCCGCATACGGCAATATTGGCGTTTTTATAGACCTTGGAGTCAAAGATGTCGATGATGACCGGAGAGTTGTTGTACTTGTTCAGACCGAACAGGATGCCGTTTTCATCACTCAGCTCATAGGACGTGAAGGGGTAGCAGCTTGCCACGCCGGTGGTCAGCGCATTGCGCTTGGAGCGTTCAAAGAGGTGCTTCTCCATGCTGACCAGCGGCAGCGACGATAGAAACGCCTGCTCCTCATGAAAGGCGCAGCTGCACACGTCCATATCACGGGACACGAGCAGTTTTTTCAGTTCATTGACCTTCCATTCCAGTTCATCCACTGTGGGAGCTGTCACTGCGATCAGCAGGTTCAGGTAATAAAAGTCCTCGTTGTTGCCCAGCCCTTCCTTCAGGAAGTAGCCGCTTCGGATAGCACCGTCCAGATCATCAAAGTCCGTGTTGGTATCGCTGGCGTCCTTGATCTTACTGCGATTGATACGAAGCTGCTGTCCCAGCCGCTGTACCATGCGGGCTTTCGGCTGGCGGCTGATGAACATATCCAGGTCAATGCCATCCCCGGCGTTGACAATGAGAGACAGCCAGCCGGCCGGCACCTGCGCCTTATAGCCGGTAGAGGGCACCAGCAGATAGGCGTAGTAGAGTCCGTCAATACAGATATGCCGCCCGTTGGTAAAGTCGATGCTGTCAGGGGTGAAAAACTCCGTACAGGGAATGGCGTCGATCTCAGATTCCAGCCCTTTCTCCTGATACTGGGCAACGATCCGGCGAACTCGATCCGGCAGCGACGTGGTGGTGTTGCGGCACAGCAAATGGTAGAGGGTATCGACCGTAAATTCATCATCGTTTTCCGGGATCAGCACCTCATTGCCGCATTGCTTGAGATAATTGACTGCGGTGCGGGCTGCCGTTTGCAGGGAGGCAATGGCCTCCGCTTCCTCGTTATCCCTTTTCCGGCCTGCCCATGCCTCATATTCAAATACCATGAAGAACCGGCGCGAGGTAGCTTCCCGTGCACCGATCCGGTCAATGAGCGTCAGGTAGTCCTGCTGCAGCAGGCGACAGTTTTCATCGGTTTCCTGCGCCATCTCCTGCTGCACGATCTCTCTGTGCCGGTTCAGGTCAGCACGCTTGGCAATGACCTTGATCTGCATTTTGACCGGGCTGATCTTGAGAAACGAGATGAACGAGTAGATGATGTTCCGCTGCTCTCTGGCACTGCGCAGCAGGAAGTTGATGGGCACGACCTCAACGATCTTCAGGTAACGGTGATCCCGTGTGTAGATGATGCCGTTTTCGATCTTCTCCACAGGCAGGTATTCCGCCACTGGATTGATGTACTTGGGCGCGTCGTCACCGCTCTTAGCTTTTCGCTTCTTGCGTTTTTTCCGCTTGTCCTGTCCCTCTTCATTGCGTGTAATAATACGGCGGTTGCAGAGATATTTCAGAACAAGAAAGATAAATGACGAGAGGCTTTCGCCGTTGATGCCAACCAGCGCGATGATGCCAAGAGGCAGCGCGGTCAGGCACAGAATGATGATTTTAGCAGTCAATGTCAGGGCGGACACCGAGAACACCGGTATGCCGATAGCCAGCACGATAACCAGTGCCTCGGCTGTATTGCGGAGCTTCAGCAGTCCGCCGAAAAAAGTCCCGCCTTCAATAAAATTGGGCGGGATGATATAGGTGTCATATTCATTTGGTTTACTCACATTTAGTTCTCCTTCCTACCCTATGATCCAGAAAGGCCCACCAGCACCGGCACGGCCGCTGGCTTCATTCAGGATGATAGACAGATCCCATGCCTGTTGGCTTCGGGTATAGTTGGCAGGGTCTGCCACCAGTATCTTTCCGTTCTCCACACCGCGCAGCACGATGAAGTGGCCGGAGCTGGTGAAATGACCTTTCAGCATGATTGCAACCACCAGCTTGCCTTGAGAGAGCGCATCCACAATGCGCTGCCCTTCTGTTTTCCCGCAGCCCTGTACCGGAAGCTCCCACGCTTTGGCAGCACCGGGGATCAGCGAATGGTAGGAACCGCTTCTACTGCACCAGTAACCGTTTTCATAGGCCCAACGTGCCATCTCAATGGGATCGACCGTCTCGCTGGTCAAAGAAGATACCACCATTGCCATACAGGTAGGCCCGCAGCCGTAGGTGCCGATGTCGTCGGTGCCGTAGGGCTTGCTCGCGTACCGCTTGTCCAACTGATTATAGTAGACCACCTGCGTCGCGCCATCCGAGAAACGAATGTCGCCCAGAGATACGAGGCCGGCGGACTCGACAGGCAGCAAGCCCTGCATCATACCATCTCCCAGGAATACGCTCAGGTTCTGGGCGTAGTTTTCCGCCAGTCCCTTTTGTTCATCCGACAGAGCGAATATCTTATCCTCAAAATAGGCTTCTCCGTTGTAGACGATGGTATATATCTTCCATATCTCTGTTACTTCCGTTTCCGTCACCGTGACCTTACCGGTTTTGGGATCCGTATTCGTTTCCGTTACCGTAGTCGTGCGAGACTCCTCCGTGCTCGTGAAGGTATAGAGGGCGTCCTTGGCCTTGCGGATCAGCGTTTCCATATCCTTGAGGGAGATAGATGTGTAGTCCTGATTTTTGGCGGCACAGTACATGGCAATGAAGCGGTTGGCATTGTAGGCCGGGGAGCTTTCGTATGGATTGATGATCTCCTTCTGGTCGGCACCGGAAGCGGTAAAATCCGTGTCAATACGGGCGCGAACATCCTCCTGCCCTTCCTCCAGCAAGTCGCTGATCGCCTGCGAGATCTGATTTATGTTCTCCACAACGGCGGCGTTGTCGTTGAGGATCGGTGTGTCTGGACTTCCTTCAACCCCTGCCTTGGTCAACCCGCCGAAGATCAGGGAAGGCAGCAGCATGATGAACAAGACGGGAAGCACCAGCACCCCGGCAATGATGGCAGCAACCGCCTTGCGATGTGTCCAGAGTGCCGCTGCCGCCGCACCGTAAGGGCCTGCGGCAGCAGCACCTTTTGCCGCGCCGCTTACCATTTTTCCTGTCTTGATGGCGCCGCGCACAGCGCCGGCAGCGTGTGCGCTGATCTCAGCGGCTTCGTTCAGACCGCTGCGTTCTTGCTGGGTCATATCAGGTCTTGTCCTTTCTGCGAGGCGGGTCAGGCAGGCGCCGAATCAGGCTCTCACGATAGGAAATGCCGCCATCCGGATTCTGATAAGGCTTTTTCTCCACTACGTCCTGTGCGTACTGCCTATACCATTTTGCGCCATCCACAGTGGTGACGGTGGTGTATTCCCGTTTTGGCTCCATATACTGTTCAGTGCTGTACATGGCAAAGGAGCGACCCGCAGGTTCTTCCTCAGAGGTTTCCGTGCCGGTGATATGCCCACCGCCGATCTCCACATTGGAGAAGTTCGGAATATCCGCCGCGCCTTCACCAAGAGCCGTATAGCCCATATAGGACTTGAGAGCGTCCGCCGCCATATTGCCGGACATGACATCCCCAGATCCCGCACCGTCGGTGGCAATTCGGCTGATAACGTTATTGGCAATATCGCCGCCCTTGGTCATAGAGGCACGGAACGCCATGCCGCCAACGCCGCCGCTGCCTGTGCCGGTGGCGTTTCGGTATGCGCCGTTATAGAAGCTGCGATTGGCAACACCGGCCAGACCGCCTTGCAGGAAGGTGTTGCTGTCGCCGCCGCTGCCACCGGTACTTCCACCACGGCCTGCATTGCCGCCTCGGCCGCGGCCAGCAACACCACGGGCGGCGGCGATGCTCCGTGCCGCCAACATTGCTTCCGCCAGCATAGAGCCGCCTGTATGCCCCACGTTGATGCCCAGGCCCTGCATGAAGCTGTCGATCTTCTGTGAGATTTTCAGGAAAGCTACCGCGCACAAGAACCAGATGAACAGGTTTCCGGCCACGCCTTCTTTTCCGGACGCTGAAACTTGAGACTGCACATCCGATTCCGTCAGAGCAAAAGCAGGGATCGTGAGCGCACATATAACCAGTACGGACAACACGAACCCTGTGATGTATTTTGTTTTTTGATTCATGATCGTCTCCTATAGGGATAAGGGATTTGCCAGGAATGTTCCCACCATGGTGATGAACAGGCGCAGGCACCACGCGTTCATCAGCAGCAGAAATATCTGGCCGCCGAACATCCGGCACCACGCCTTGAAGATGTTGGAGGTGCTTTGCGCCGCGCCCGTAGCAAAAGCCACCGGCGCCGTGAATACCAGAACGCCCAGCAGCACATAACGCTCCGCCGTCTCAAATAGCAGCTTGATATAGTTCCACGCCAATATGAGGACGAGGATCAGGGCGATTAGAGCCACCGCGCCGTTGGCACAGACCCCAAGGATGGTAATTATGACCGAATTGAAGTCGGCAAAGTTCAGTGCGGGCAGTTCAGACGACATGATCCATGCGTAGGGTGTCCCGCCGATTTTCAGTATCAGCTCCACGATTTCATCTGCGAAATAGGCCAGCAGGATAAACAGCACAGAGCGGATCGTCAGCTTTACCGGGTCTTCTGCCTCTACGCCTGCTATAAGGCCGTAGTTCTTGAATAGCTGCCAGATCAGGTTCAGCAGGATCATGCCGATAGCCAGCGCCACGAAGATATTGTACATCGTCTCTGCGGCGGGGAAGTAGCGCAGGAAGGTGGTCATGTCGCAGCCCAGAGCCCCCAGCACGGAGGTGTTGATAAGGTCAAGACCGTACATGACCTGCTCCGCGATCCATTCTACAATGCCATCTAATATGCCCATAGCACCTCTCCTTTCTCAGCCGGGCAGTTTGGCGTTATCCGTTCCATCTGCCATCTGCGAAGAAGGGCGTCACATAGGCCATGATGAAGCCCAGACCGTTAAGGATCGCCCATGTGATGATGATACGCTTGAGCCATGCGCGGCTTTCATCCACGGTACGTCCGCTGCGGGAGAAGTTCATCATCAGCAGGGCCACCGACGCGGTGACGATAGCGGCAATGGTGGAAATCAGAAGGATTTGGTTATAGACGTCCTTCATGATCTCATTGGCCTTCTCCCATACAGTCGCGGCAAAAACCGGTTGGCAGCGCATGGCAGCCATGGTCACCCCCACGAAAGCCGCATATAGTGCCTTGCCGGGGCTCGCCCTGTGGAGATGTGTGTTGGTCAGGTCATGTTTTTTCACTCGTGATACCTCCTGTGATACAAAGATGTAGAAGGGGGTGGCCCGGAAGGCCGTCCCCAGCAAACTGCCCAATAGCCCGGAAACACAAAACACCACCCTCGAAAGGATGGTGTTTTGTGTAACGAAAGGGGGGCTTTACAGTTTTGGGCATGCTTAGTATAGCACACTCAGATTTGCGCCGAAATCGCAAAACCGTGCCAATGTTGTGACAGAAAGGTGCTAATCATATCCTCTCACTGCAAACCCTCGTTTGCCCCCCAATATTTGCGCTATTTAACTTAAAGATATTTTGCTTTAATCCAGCGTTGCAGTTCATCTAAGTTCGAAAAATGCATACCGGAGTAGTTAGTAACATAGTTTCCTTTCGTAACGACGGATACCAAATTTACGCTGCCATCGCCATTGAGTTCGTATGTTGCCTGTACTCCAGTATTGGGAAAAACGATTGCTTTGATAGCCATATTGCCAACCTCCTTCATTTAGATTACACGAACTATTGTCATATTATAGCGTATTCTGTCGCATGAAGCAATACGAACACACCAGGGAATTCACTTACGAACATAGGAGGTCTCTGATAAACTGCCATCTTTAGTTATCACAACACGTGTTTAGTGGGAAAAGGCAGGAACGGGGAAATTCTCGAGCCTACCTTTTTTATTCTAATCGTTCGCAATCACTAAAAAAATATACCTTCCCCTCATGAAAACAATTTTGGGTATTTAATATATTATCCCGGCACAAATTTTTCCAGCAGTGCCAGACTCTCCTTCGAGGAGTACCCCCACAGCACCGAACTCAGGGCATCAATAGCCATCTGACGCTTGCGGAAGTAGGTGCGGTAGCTGATGTCGCGGATGTGCGGCTCCAGCTTTTCGATGATCTCCTGCGTGTTCGCCAACTGCTGCGGCGACAGATAGGTGTAGTACAGCAACCAGTAATAGCTCTCGCCATACTTGTGCTTTGTCCGCAGCAGCTCCACGGAGGTGTCCAGAAGCTTCAGCATTTTGTAACTGCGCTCGATGCAGCGGGCATGATCCTCAATCGCTGAACCCTCAAAGGTGACACCTGCCACATAGAGGGATTCCAGGAACTCTTCAATACTGCTGCCATACTCGATCTGGAACTGCCGGCGTACCTGCTGCACGGACAGCTCCAGACTCCACACCACGTCCCGATACTTACGCAGCAGTACCCATGTGTCATGGTACAGGGGATTATCGGTCACTTTTGGTTCTTGTGCAGTCTTTTTCATCGTTCGGCCTCCTTATCGCCGCACATCCCGGTCGGGTGCAATCTTAGTTCAAAGTGATAAACTTCCTGAGCGTCACCGCAGGTGACCACCAACTGAAGCCACTGGCGCAGCGGGGGCACTCCTTCTATCGTAACCTCGCAGTCGTCGGATAATGGTAATAACATATATTTGGATTTAGCGCATGAAGCACACGGAAGTTCTTGTGCCACAAGGATTTCCCGCATCTTTCGCTCGATTCGATGGCGATTCATTTCTGAAACGCTGCCGGCCTTATTTGAACCGCTGGATGCAGTCGTGGTCAGGGCAGTTTCCTCCTGAAGCTCCAGCTTGATGCCCAGGCTCATGGCGATCTCTTCCTTATCCACCACGATGTCAGAAATCTGGAACATGGTAGAGAGATAGTTCTGGAGATAGATCGTGGTGCCGTGTGTACCAGGAAAGGCTGCCAGTTGCAGATAACCGCGTTCCGCCATGCGCTTGAGGTATCGGCCAGCGGTCGCCTTGGAGATACCCCAGCGGGATGCCAGCTCTGCATAGCTGACCAGCGGGCAGCCTGTGCCGTTGCGGAGATAGACCACCGGCCCGACGTCTGAGCCGAGGACTTGCGGATCGTTATAGACGGTGTTCAGCCAAAGATCCAGCACAGCGTCCATCTCTGAGCAGTGACCAGCGCTGACCAGTTCCGTGGCCGTGGAGACAGGGAAGAAGAAAAAGCCGGTATCCTTCTGGCATGGCGCATTGTAGTCGAGGATCGTATTGTGACGCCGCCAGCCGTAAATCTTGAATTTGACCAGCTTGCCATGTCCGAGAACGAGTAAACTGATAAGCCCTTTCTTTTGCAGCCCCTCCAGTGCAGCCAAGGTCTGGCGGCGGAAACGAGTACGGAAATACCGGGACAGCTCCTCCACGGACATGATCCATTCGCCGGGGTAAATGGTGTAACTAATGCCATCAATGCGCTTGTATGAAGTGCGGAAATTGGCATAGGAGCATAGCACGACAAAATAAAAAAGGCCGGAGTCTCCGCTCACGCGAATGCTCCGGTCTGCTATCAAGGCTTGTACGAACTGCCGGTAGATCCGGCATCGTGGATAGTCTACGATCTGTTTGATCTCAAGTGTATATTCTGACATGGAAACCTCCTGAAATGTGCTTCCTTAATGGGAAGCCTTGTGTTATAATTGGCATGGAGCAAAAGCGGCGCAGCATTACCAGACGCGGAATGATATTTCGCTGGTAATGCTGCGCCATTGCGCTAATTAGATGTTGGTACGATTCGTAAGCCTGATGGTCTGTTTCTTGTTCTGTCCGAATCCTAATGAACTGAATCCCTTAGAGGTAAAAACCTAAAGGTGCGGTTCTTACGTGGTTAGGTCAACAAAATCGGTCATTTCGTGGCTCTGCTCTCGGAGTTGACACCATCGCTGACACCAACCGCTGCAAGATTTCATGGTACGGGATGGGAAAGAAGAGGAATGCAGATTTCTCGAAACCCTTGAAAACACTGACTTCCTGGGATTATATGCGCCGCTATGGGACTACAAGAAATTCGCGGTGCATTTCTCATAACCCGGAGGTCGGAGGTTCAAGTCCTCCCTCCGCAACCATATCGAGCGGATGTAACTGATTTCAGTTACATCCGCTTCTTTTTTACCTGAAAGTATTGACACGGGCATCATTCGTGAGTATACTACGATGATTTAGCGAGAAACGCTGAATGGGTGGCATTGGAAGAGAAAGGATTCATAATATGAAACACGATTTCAAGTTCATATCCAAACATTCCCCACAGGTTAAGTCTGCCTATTCTGACCTTATGGAAATTCTCAGTCTTGTTCATGATGACTTGCGGAAGCAATACACTTTTCAGCATAAGCCGGTTGGCAGCTACTCTCGCGACATGATAACCTATGATGCAAAATCAAATATCGGTTTCGATTTTGATATCAACATTTATCCCAACGATGAAGAAAATCGCTTCACTGCAAAACAGATCAAATTACTATTCAAACAATCATTGGACAAATTTGCTCATCGGTATGGCTACGACTTTGCCGAAGACTCAACTCGCGTCTTAACCATCAAAGTTAAGGATCGGAAAAATTCCCGTATACTTCATAGTGTTGATTTTGCTTTTGTAAATGACTATGAAGACGATGATGGGTACGATTGTCAGGAATACATTCACTATAACAAGAAGCAAAATACTTATTCATGGTCAGAACAGTCTCAAGGATTCTATATGCTTCCAGAACGCTTTCAATGGATAAAAGGCAACGGGCTGAAAGACGAACTGGACGCGCTATACATCCGCAAGAAAAATAACAACGATGATCCAAATAAGCATTCCCGTTCATTATTCGCCGAAGCGGTTAATGCTTGTTATAATGAGAATTGTGGTGAATAGGTTTTTGTGTCCGGAGCAGGTTTACGCCTGCTCCGTTTCTTCTTCAAAAAAATCTTCAAAAAGACCTTATGACATTTTTCGCGGTCAGAATTACTAAGCACAGCGGGCTGGACGGCGACTATCGCATGCTGTTGCGGGAAAGTTCTCTTTATGCTACGACTTCACCTTTTACTCGCAGGAGGGGAACGACGGCTTCGGCAGCGACATCGGCTGGACGTGTCCCTCCGGCTCCCAGCTGACGCAGGAGATATGGGCGTGGCAGGGTCATACGGATAAGCCCGCTCTGGCCACTCTGGAGCTGCACGCCAACAGCAGTCAGGAGGACTATTGGGGCGCGGCGACCTTCACCTGGTGGTACGAAAGTGACTTCGTCACACCGGAGGAGGTCTATACAGGCGACTGGTGGCTGACCGGCAACGGGGAATACTCCGGCGTACTGATGCTGGATATGACCCGCACCGGCGGCAAGAGATACACGCCCGGCGAGACGGAACGGATCATCCACGATGGCTTCATCGTGCAGGTTCCCATGGCCTTTGAGGACTACACCTATCTGTCCATCGACAAGGGACAGCACGGCTCCTATCTGCCCGTTCAGATAGAGCCGGACACGGTACTTTATTTCTATCCCCAGTGGGAGTGATGCGCGTGCGTGAACACGGGAAGGAGACGATGCCATGCGTAAATGCTGGAAAGGGCTGGCGGTGATCCTTGGGATCACGCTGGCGGCCCTGGCTTTGTTCACTTGGCGCGGAGCGCGCCGGAAAAATAACGACGAATAATGGAGGTAAAACACATGAAGAGAAGCAGAAAAACCTTATTCGCCCTGCTGTTGGCTCTGGTTATGGCACTGGGGCTGACCGCCACCGCATGGGCAGCGGAGGGCAACGTAACTGTGAACCTACCGGATGGTTTCATAGAGCAGACTCCTAATGTTCCCATGGATCCGTCTGACCCGGTGTATAAAATCCATTTTACCAAAGTTGTGGAGCAGGCGGGTACATGTGCCCCCGGCAAGGAAACCTTCAAATTTGAAGCGGTCAATGACGTTATTGATGCTGCTGAATATCCGGATGTTCAGCGCAGTGTCGAGATTGAGACAAATGGCGCAGGTACCTATCAGGGCACGCTGACCATCACCGGACCGGCAGTTCAGGTTCAAAATTTTGTTGGTAGAGGCTTTTATGTCCGCGAAGTGCAAGGCAATGATCAGTGCTGGACATATTCCAATAAAGAGTACCATGTCGCATTTGACATAGATAATACTACCAGAGAGCCAATGCTGACATTCTATCTTAATAACGAAGAAGTGTCTGAGATGACCTTCACAAACATCTATACCGAGAATCTTACTACCATTGAGATCCCCTTCACCAAGACGGTGAAGCTGGGCGGCCATGCCGGCCCCGGCAAGACGGACTTTACGATCGCGGTGTGTGATGTGAATGCCCATGACTTGTCCTATTATACGGGTGTGAAGTACACCGCTACCGTCACCACTACCGGTGCGGGCGACTATGACGGCAAGCTGATCATCAGCGGCCCGGCGGGGAAGGTCAGTGAGTTTGTCAGCGAGGGTTTCTACGTCCGTGAGGTGAACGATGGCCTTCCGAAATGGACGTATTCCGATGCGGTGTGGTATGTGAGCTCCGAAGGGGAAATCTTCCCCGCCAGGATGGAGACAACAGACAATGGGGATTTTTATGATGCGATCAACAATGCCGATGCGGTAGGCAAGATGACCTTTGAGAATATTTATACCCGCAGCGGCTCCTCCCATACTACCCCCGATGAGAAGCCGACTTCCTCTCCCAAGACCTTTGACGCCGGCGTGGCGCTGTACGGCGTAAGCGCCCTGCTGTCGCTGACCGGAACCGCGCTGGTCATCAAGCGTAAAAACGGCTGATCGATCGACACGCAGTTCGTCTGAGACCGATCTGCAAACACTTCATCTTAAATAGCCATAAGGCGGCGGACAGGTGATGTCCGCCGCCTTATGGCGCGTATTCCTCCTTGCGGAGATACCTTTGCTTGTCAGCCCCTATCGGCGGCCAGCGCCTTGTCGATTTGGGCCTGCAGTGCCTCCGCCTGATTCTTTTCCGTAACAGCACCCACGATGGGATCGCCCACGATATTGCCGTTGCGGTCAATCACATAGGTGGTGGGGTATGCAAAGATGCTG
>OHSG01000351.1_pt1 | contig 22720 bp, 18 predicted proteins | sample 1578601 | NCBI WGS metagenome assembly OHSG01 (sample SAMEA3879534, study PRJEB24766) | human gut metagenome | biome: human-associated habitat; feature: feces | place: USA | collected 1985/1987
ATGAAGTTTTTTTCCTACATTTGTAAGTGTGTTGCACTTGACACTGGAATGTGCGTCCGAACCTTATCAAGCATTTTATTAGGTTTGAATAGTTATTTTCACTAACTTAGCACCGTTATACCCAAATATGTAATTACTATGAAGCAAAACTACCTATTCCTTTTGCTCCTATCACTCCTCTGTACGACTTCTGTACTGGCTCAGAGTGATGGGGCTAAGCGCGAAGTGACACTAACAGAAGCTGGCACGCTATCGCAGCAAATCTCTGAGAGTGAATATGCAACCCTACAGCAGCTCACACTAAAGGGAGAGATCAATCAGCACGACCTCACCTTCATACGGAAGAAGCTCAAGGAGCTGCAGAGCCTTGACTTTGCAGAGACCCAGATCATGCGTGTAGAGCGTGCACCTGGCTCTGACACATTCTACCCAGCGGATACACTCTTTGACTATTCTCTAGAGGAGATGCCCAAGCTACAGAGTGTCCAGATCTCTAAGAGTATCAAGGCGATCGGGATGAAGGCCTTTCACAACGATGTGTCACTCACCGAGGTGGAGATACCTGAGGGGGTCACTCACCTAGGGGGATACGCTTTTGCCTTCTGCAAGGGCCTCAAGAAGGCTACCGTCCCAGGCACGGTCAAGATGATCGAAAACTACGCATTCCTCGGCTGTACCGCACTCGAGGAGGTCTCTCTAGGCGAGGGCATGACGATGCTCGGGGGCGATATGTTCAACGACTGTAAGAGTCTCGCCAAGATTGTCCTGCCTAGTACGATCGAGACCATCGGTGGGCAAAGCTTCAAGGGCTGTGTACTACTCACCGAGCTGACCATCCCCGCAGCTTGTCAGAAGGTGGGTGTACAGATCTTGAGAGACTGCCCAGCGATGAAGGTCATAACCTCTCTCGCTACGACAGCTCCAGAGGCTTCACCTAGGAGCTTCTACCCAGAGCAGTTTGACGATATAGAGCTTCGTATTCCTGCGGATGCGCTTTATAGCTATCTAGACTCTCCCGTCTGGAGTCTCTTCAAGCGCACTTGTGACTTAGAGGGTAAGCCTCTATCGATTGCCACGCCTCACGGAGCCGTCGCTCCTACTGCACTTTGGCAAGATGGTTGCCTACAGATAGCTCATGTATCTGGGCTCACGATTGCTGTCTACGATATGACGGGACAGCTACTGCTACAAGACACCCCAACAGGGGAGACTGTCTCCTACCCACTACCACAGGGTCGCTACATCGTACAGACACCCTATGGTACGCTACAGACACTCTAATGAGCCTGTTGACTTTTGCAACAGTCTCCTAGTGAATGACTAATCTGCATATACACACTATTAGAAATGAAAAGAATACTACTACTCACATCAGCTCTACTACTGAGCTTGCTAGGACTCACTAGCACCCTAGCTGCACAGCAGACGCTCCGTGCAGATGGCTCCTATCTCCCCTTGGGGCACTGTCAGTATACAGACCCTAGTCCTGAGGGGATCGGATGGACCATTGGTACCTTTGGAGATAGGCCTGTCGGCCTGTGGGCTCGTGCTAGTCGCTCTATGCTGGCTCCCTATGAGGGGTGCCAAGTAGTCGGTGTACGCATCGGCGTCGCTAAGGGGGTTAGGGCTATCGATGTATCGCTCCTCAACAATATCGTACAGCGCGAGAAGATCGTGACCAAGACGGCCAATGTCGAGTTCGGTTGGAATGAGGTACGCTTTGACAAGCCTGTCGAGATCACGAGCGGTCTCAATGAACTCGTCTATGGGTTTCAGTTCTTAGAGAAAAACATCTCCGATCAGCAGATGCCTTTCTTTTTCTCTTGTGACTACAACTTTGATGCGCCTCAGGATGCTTTCTACGTCAATGTGTCAAATGGTCCCTTTGACTCACGAGTCAGAGACAATGGTGCCCTGCTACTTCAGCTAATGATCGCTGGTCCTGCGGACAAGGTCAATGACCGAGCCACTCTAGCTGATCCTCGCACTGACAAGGCTTTAGATGCCTCTGGCAAGCTCGGAGTATCTTATGTCGTACGCAACGAGGGCGCTAACGATATCAATCAGCTAGAGATCACCTACTCTGTCGGAGGACGAGTCATACACACAGACCTACAGACCGAGACGATCAAGCATCTCAAGGAGCTACGCATCAAGACAAAAGGGATCCCCGTGGCTAACGGACAGACCCTCACAGCTCGTATCACCAAGGTCAACGGACACACGACTGATCTACCAGGCTTCCAGATCGAGGTAAAGGGTGTCGCAGAGAAGACCTTCGCTCGTAAGGTGCTCCTAGAGCAGTTCTCTACAGAAAATTGCTCCAGCTGTCCCGCAGGACACAGATATCTTGACAAGGTACTCGCAGAGGAGGCTTATGCAGATCATTTCGTATGGGTCACACATCACGTTGGCTTCGGACGAGACACCTTCTCTCTACCAGAGAGCGAGGCGCTACTCTTCTTCTATGAGGAGGAGAGTGATAATGGTGAATATGTCGAGTACGCTCCGTCGATGCTCTTAGACCGCACACACACGGAGCTAAAGCACTTCTATGAGAAGTATGCCTACACGATGCTCCCCATAGTTCCAAAAGAAGACGAGTTCAATCATCAGCTACTCGATGAGGCCCTCGCACGTCCTGCCTTCGTCACCGTAGACATCAAGGAGGAGTGCAAGCCTGACACGCGCCAGCTCGATCTGACCATCTCCGGGCAGACTTATCGTGAGTATCTAGACGCGGACAATCTCTACCTCAACCTCTATCTCGTCGAGGATGACATCTACTCACGCAGACAGGCCGGTGCTGGCAAGGCTAGCGATGGTGGACTCAAGCCAGTCTACCACCACGGTGTGATACGCCAGATCTCTCTCGGAGGGGGCGGGATGAAGCTTACCCTCGATGACAAGGGCGAGTACACCTATAGCACATCTCTACAGATCCCTAAGGAGTGGAGTGCAGCCAATATGCGCATTGTCGCCTTTGTCTCCAAGAGTCTCAAGGGCGGAGCTAGAAATGCAGAGGTCCTCAACAGCAACGAGACCAAGATAGCAGCTTATCGCAGCATAGCTCCTACACCTGATCAGGAGGTCAAGGTACAGCTCTATGCTCAGGATGGACGCATCTACGTCTCTGGCGAGGACGCTACAATAGCAGCTATATATAATATGTCTGGCGAGCTGATGGCTAACGAAGCGCTCCTACCAGGCATCTACGTCGCAATGATCGAGACCTCCTTCGGCTCTTATATGCGTAAGGTCATCGTCTACTAACAATCACTCTATAACATCTACATAAAGACTCAACTCAATATCCACTTATGAATAAGACTCTAAGCAAACTACTGCTCGTCCTCGTCACCTTAGTGACTACGATGCTACTAGCCACTCCTAAAGCGCATGCTCAGGAGGAGACAAAGCGTCTCCGCTCATCTGAGTATGTTGCGAAGGATATCAATGGTAAGGAGCACGACATAGATGCTATCCTCAAGTCTGGCAAAGCTATCCTGATAGACTTCTCTGCCGCTTGGTGTAATCCTTGCTGGTCTATACACAAGCTCGGTATTTTGGACAAGATCCATGAGATGTTTGGTCCCAATGGGACCAATCAGATTGAGATCCTCTGGGTAGAGGCTTCAGGTGAGCCTATTGAAGCTATCTATGGTGATGGTAGCAAGTATAAAGATATGCCGACGAAGGGTGACTGGACGAAGGATCCCGACGGCAACCCTGTACCCTATCCGCTCATATCGGATAATCAGCTAGCTGCCAAGACACTCGGCTTCAGCATCTTCTCCTTTCCGACCTTCGTACTCGTAGGTCCAGACAAGAAGTGGATCAAGTGTGATGAAGCTATATATAGCTATGATGATCAGGCGCGTATGATCTTCGACCATGACTTCAAAATGCTCAAGCAGATGCTCACGCTCTTCCTCACAGAGGATGACAAGCCAGAGGAGGTCGAGTTCTCTGGTATGACGGAGATCTATATCGGCGAGACCACTACGCTAGACCTTCACTACACGACAATGGCCCCAGTCACCTCTATTGAGTACGATGCGCCTGAGGGTATCAGCGTCACCAAGATCAGTGACACACAGTACCAAGTCGCTGCTCAGCAGGTCGGCTCCTATGAGATCACTATTACTGTAAGCAACAAAAACGGATCGGCCAAGGGTCGTGTCACGGTAAACGTTTCGGAGCCTATCTCTAGCTTCCCCTTCTTTAGTCCTATGGACACCAAGGACAAGCTTGACAAGGGGTGGCGCTCTGTCGACCACGACGGAGACGGCTTCGCCTTTGACTCTGCTCTAGGACGTGGATTTTACGAGCGCGTCGGCTTCAATCCCGTAGAGACCTACAATGCAGGCGCTGAGGATAGTAAAGATTGCCTCATCTCTTGGGGTAACTTCTTCCCAGTGACTATGGACGAAGGGGGCCGCGTACAGGGCTACAAGATCTCTCCGCAGAATGAGCTGCGCTCAGCTCCTATGACGATTGACGCCAACGCATCGAAGCCTACCTTCTCTTGCTATCTCTGTCACTTCCTAGATGACGACAAGCCAGACCAGCTGAAGGTGATGATTGCAGAGCTAGGCGGTACACCCGTAGAGCTACTGGCACCTCAGACCTCCACCGAGGATTGGAAGCAAATCCAGGCAGATCTCTCTGCTTACAAGGGCAAGACGATCATCCTCTCACTGATCCCTGTCGCCAATGGAGATAGTGGTGTCGCAGTGGATCAGCTCCGCGTGACGATGGACGGCTCGACAGATGTCGAGACTCCTACACTTGCTCTCCAGACGTCACTCTACCCCAACCCTGCGACTGACTACATCACCGTCCGCACGGTAGAGGGTAGCACCATCGAGCTCTTCGCTAGTGACGGTACGATCGTGGCGATGGCTCAGGCGACTAGTGCTGAGACGACGATGGCCGTAGCACAGCTACCTGCCGGGCGCTACCTAGCGCGCATCACGGCACCTGATGGCGAGAACACTCTACGTCCCGTCATCATCCGATAAAGTCTAAATAGTGGCGCTAGCCTCTCAGCACTTTCTAGAGAGGTGATGCGCCCTTTCAGACCTATACACACTAGACACACCATTACAACAGAACATCTACTATGAAGAGAATTACAACCTACTGGCTATCCCTAATAGCCCTCCTGCTCCTCCCTCTGGGAGTGACAGCGCAGACGGTCATCCTAGAGGAGACTTTCGATGAGATTACATCGGGCAGTAACACGAGGAACCCGCGCTTTGCCATGCTCTCTCGCTGGCAGGGCAATGAAAACATTGTTTCGCCAAAGGAAGTCTACCAAGCTGACAAGGCTGTCTATGTCGGCAGCCCGTCAAACTCTAAGGTAGGCTCCTTCGAGCTCAAGGAGCTCGACCTGTCAGGCAATGCTGGCGCTTTTGATGTGACCATAGAGCTCAAAGGCTGTCACACTGACAAGTCTGGCTTCATCAAGGTATCTATCGTAGGCAACGACGAGTCCGCTCAGGAGTACCTACCCATCAAGTATCGTGAAGATGAGTGGGAGACTCACACCTTCTCCTTCACGGGAGGAGAGAGTGCTACGACCATTCGAATTGAGACGCTCAATAACACCGATGGCAACTACAAGGGTGTCTACATCAACAACCTCGTAGTCTCTCAAAAGCAAGGCGAGCCGACCCTCGTATCTGATGTCAAGTCGGTAGACTTCCGCCGCGTAAATATGGGCTACACCTCCGTACGCCAGGTAGAGATCACAGGGACCAATCTTACGGCTCCCATCGAGACTGAGATGCAAGGCTCAGGCAAGGAGGTCTTTAAGGTAGCTGAGGTGACCGACAAGGGGGATCAGCACACACTCCTCCTAGAGTTTACTCCTACTGCTGGACAGCCGTACGAGGCTACGCTACACATCACCTCTGGTGATCTAGCTCTCGACATCCCGCTGACGGGTGTCGGTGTAGATCCCGAGAATCCTTACGGCCTAGACCCCAACGCTACACCCGTCGAGACGCTCAACGAGCCTTTTACCGACGACCCGCTACTCGCTGGCTGGCGTGAGATCGCTTTCGAGGGTGAGGTACACTGGCAGCGCGCCATACCTTACGATGACGAGCCTGTTATGTCTATCGAGGCTGCTGGCTCTGGTCTGAAGGTACGCTCCGCACTCATCACCCCGCTGGTCAAGGTACCTGGTAGCAACTACAAGACAGCCCTGACGGCTGACTATCGTGTAGGTAGCGCTAAGGGTGGCGAGCTACTTATCAAGCGCTTTGACAAGAAGGGCAACCTGATATCACTCCTAAAGTCGATCATCCCCACAGAGCCTACCGAGGGTATCGCATACAAGTCTACCCCGCTCTCTATCCCCATCGAGTCTGACGGCAAGGATAGCTACTTCGTCTTTGAGTATGTCGGTGACGACTCTCCAGAGGATGTGGCTGAGCGCAAGACGCTGACGATCCTACTAGACAATGTCAAGCTCTCTTCGGAGGAGATCCCAGCACCTGTGATCACCACAAGCCTAGAGCAGATAGACTTTGGCTCTGTCGATAAGGGCTCTAAGTCCGTCAAGGCCATTGAGATCACAGGCGAGCATATCACCTCACGTATTACGGCTGAGGTCGTAGGACGTGACAAGGATCTCTTCGAGCTAGACAAGCTCGGTCTACCCGCTATGGGAGGTGCGATCCAGGTTACCCTCAGTGGAGCCAAGGAGACCGCCGTCGAGGCTACACTAGTCCTAACAGCCAAGGGTGAGGGTACCAATATGAATGCCACAAAGGAGATACCTCTCGTCGGCAAGATCGTCACAAGCATTCAGGAGATCCTAGCTGAGACAGCGCCTGTACGCTTTACCGCTGAGGGTCTTACCATCGTGAGCGATGCTACGATAGCTCTGTACAGTGCTGATGGTCAGCTGATCCTAGCTGGTGACTATCGCGCTGGTGACCAGATCCGCGTAGACTACACGGGCAGTGTCATCGTATATGTAGAGGGAGTCGCCTACAAGGGCACACTCCGCTAATCTTATCTCGTGAGCCTGTCTCTATACGACAGGCTCACGCATTTATAACCATACAACAGCTTAACTAGTTATGAAAAAGAATTGCAGATGGAGCCTCGTGCTACTGCTTTCAGCACTCGTCCTCCTCGTTGGGTGTAAGGACAAAGATTCGGAGCCTCAAGTAGGAGACTTGACCCTATCTAAGACGACAGTCTCTATAGCCGTGGGCCAGAAGATCACGCTGACACGTGCTGGCGAGGGTGGCGCCGTAGAGGTCACACTGCCTGCTGGAGAAGACTTCACACTGTCAGTAGACAATGAGCAGATCGCTCAGATAAGCGGCAAAACGATCACGGGTGTTGCTGCTGGCAAAGCTTCCGTCACCGTAACAGCTGGTGCGCAGCATGCGACCCTAACCGTTGAGGTACAAGCGCCTAATAAGGATCAGAAGATCTCGCTCTCCCCTACATGGATCAACATCCCAGTAGATCGTACGATCGTCTTCGGGGCGCAGCAAGGCGCTGGTGTCGATGTCGTCGTCACGACAGAGCCCGCAGCAGACTTTACGATCTCTACCTCGGAGCCAGACAAGGTTAAGGTCGACGGTCACAAGGTGACTGGACTCGCTACAGGAAAATATATGCTAGAGGTATCAGCTGGAGGAGCCAAGGCGACCTTCGAGCTTACTGTCGAGAGCAAAGATCTGGCAGGTACTTTCCTCAAGAGCTCTGGTAAGAACACGATCTTCGTACCAGACAATCTCGACAAGGTGTGGGAGCGTCAGGAGGCGCTCAAACAGCTTATGGAGACAAACACGAACTTCCTATTTGACCACCTCGATGAGGAGCACAAGGCTATCTGGTTTATCGACAAGAATGCTAAGGCTGGTCGCTTCGCGATGGCCTATACGCATATCGCCTACGTCCTCAAGCCTGAAGGCGGTGAGATGCCTTACCTAGAGGGGATGTACTTGAATCAGCTGGACGGAATGTTTGAGCTCATTTGGGTCTCAGTCTTAGCGGACCTAGGCCTGGACATTGACCCCAATCTACCACCCGAACTAGAGGTGGATCAAGATGGCAATCACTACTTTGAGGATGTTCATCCCACACTCCCCTACATCGTACGTCTATACTATAAGACTCGTACCAACGACTCTGGTGATCTAGTTGAGGATATCTATGCTCGTATGACACCAACCGTCAGCATGTAAGTAAATAGACTTACTCTGCTATAAACGCACTACAGATGAGGGGGCAGGATCACTTCTTGCCCCCTCTCTCGTACCATGAGGCAACAGCCCCTATGCCCCTCCCCTTCCTCCCATCCTTCCACACACGTTCCCTAGTCTTCGCAAGTCTCACGAGTAGCCCCCCCCCCTTTATACACCGATACAAGTTTGCCTTAGAAGGGATAGATTCCCACGTGGCTATCCTGTTTTGTAGTCTGATTTAGCTAGGATACATCAGCCTCGATCACTCCTTGCTCCTCAAAATAGTAGTTGGTCATCTTGGAGGTTCAGAGAAAACTTTTCTGCGAAATGTTTGGTGGTTTGATTTTTTCTTACTACCTTTGCACTCACAAACGATGACAGAGGTGTCTGTCGGTAGTAAAAGGATTTGTCCCATGGTGTAATGGCTAGCACTACAGGTTTTGGTTCTGTCAGTCAAGGTTCGAATCCTTGTGGGACAACGACTCCCGCAGGGGGTGCGAACGGAGGTTCAAACACCACCTTACTACGATATCGTGATACGACGCATTTACTTCTCTCCAAGAGAGACTCTGTGATTGGGTGTCACACACGATGGTGACGAGCTAATCGACAGGAAGTTGATACAGATTGTCCTATGGTGTAATGGTAGCACAACAGATTCTGGTCCTGTTTGTCAAGGTTCGAATCCTTGTAGGACAACTATCTATCACACTTGCACTGTCGCTGGAGTGTCTCGGAGAGCTAAGATATCTGAAAGGGCCCATAGCTCAGCTGGTTTAGAGCATCTGTCTTACAAACAGAGGGTCATAGGTTCGAATCCTATTGGGCCCACAAAGTCTTTTAGACTCATCAACCTTTTAGAAAAAACAAGAAGAGCTTCACCCGTGAGAGTGAAGCTCTTCTTGTTTTTTCGCCTATCGATATATATATGGTGGCATCGTGCGCAGCTGTTGCTCTATCTGATAGCTCCCTAGTCGCTCTACTACGAGGGGAGTCGCAAGAATAAGGTATTTTGATATGTGTAACTAGCAATATGTAGTGATTGATTGAGATATTAGTCGTATCTTTGTGGAGAGTTTGAACCCCGCCCGATGTGAGGGTCAAAAGCTAACATATCACTTGATCGTATGACCTATATAAACAATGTAATGATCGTGCGCCATAAGCTCCTCTCCACTATGGTGGCTAGGTGGCGTCAAGACCAATTGATTAAAACGATAGATCGGATTCCTCTGGAGCTGAGTCCTCGTAAGCAGCGCAACGTACTGGGACGTTGTTGCCCCCATAAGGAGCGTGCCGTATGGAAGTATAAGATGTTTCCCCTCCTAGGCTTTGACATGCAGGACGAGCAGGATGAGCTGACTCCGCTCTCTGAGTATGCTCACACGGCACTGCATCGCCCACAGCCGACGAAGGAGAATGTACTCTGCGTCATCGATGAGGCTTGTACCTCGTGCGTACAGATCAACTATGAGGTGTCTAACCTCTGCCGTGGCTGTGTGAGCCGTGCCTGCTCGAGCAACTGCCCGAAGAGCTGTATCTCATTCAAGAAGAACGGTCAGGCGCAGATCGATCACGACGTCTGCATCAGCTGCGGGCAGTGCCACAAGAACTGTCCCTATCATGCGATCGTCTACATACCGGTACCTTGCGAGGAGTCTTGCCCTGTGGGTGCGATCAGCAAGGACGAGGATGGCATCGAGCATATTGACGAGTCTAAGTGCATCTACTGTGGCTCTTGTCTGAATGCTTGTCCCTTTGGTGCGATCTTTGAGATCTCGCAAGTCTTTGACGTACTCGGGGCCATCGAGCGTGGCGAGCAAGTTGTAGCTATCGTGGCTCCTGCGATCCTAGGTCAGTTTAAGGCAACCCGTGAGCAGGTCTACGGTGCGATCAAGAAAATAGGCTTCCACGATGTCATCGAGGTGGCTCAGGGGGCTATGGACACAGTACACCATGAGGGCAAGGAGCTGGTGGAGAAGATTGAGGCTGGTCAAGCCTTTATGACCACTTCGTGCTGTCCCTCCTTCTACGAGCTGGTAGACAAGCATGCGCCTGGACTCAAGCCTTTTGTCTCTAGCTCACACTCGCCGATGGTCTACACGGCAGAGCGTGCGCGCAAGCTGTACCCCGATAGCAAGATCGTCTTCTTCGGTCCCTGCGTGGCTAAGCGCAAGGAGATCCAGCGTCCCAACGTGGATGTCGATATGGTCGTTACCTTTGAGGAGCTTGGCTCTATCCTAGAGGGGCTGAATATAGATATCAACACGGTAGAGGGCTACAAGCCAGCTGTCGAGTCGGTACGTGAAGCACACGCCTTCGCACGCAATGGTGGTGTCAAGGATGCTGTCATCTCCTATCTAAGCAATACGGAGGAGTACAAGGACTTCGTAGGCAGTCTCACCGCTGAGGAGATCGCAGGCTTGGACAAGAAGGCTGTTGCCAAGCTTAAGGCTTACGGCAAGCGTGGCAAGGCTGAGACACAGTTTGTCGAGGTGATGGCTTGTCTCGGTGGTTGCGTAACGGGACCGAGCGCCTTCAATGATGTACTCGCTGGTCGTCGCCAGCTACTCAAAGAGGTGGAGAAGATCGACCTCACCTATGCTAACTACAAGGAGAACGAGTAATACGCTAAACCAAGTAGCAACGGCCTCCATCCATGAGCTGAAGACTCTATTAGACAATAACGACACGCACCTCGAGCATGAGCTTCAGGTGCGTGCCGAGGCTATTGCGCAGCAGCATTTCGGACGGAGGATCTATCTGCGGGGTCTTATCGAGATCTCAAACATCTGTCGTAACGACTGCTACTACTGTGGCATACGCGCTACCAATGAGCATGTCACCCGCTATCGGCTTACTGCCGACGAGGTAATGTCGGCCTGTGCGAGAGGATACGAGATAGGCTTTCGCACCTTCGTGCTACAGGGTGGCGAGGATCTCTATTGGCGGGGAAAGCGCCTGCTCTCGCTCGTGCGCAACATCCGCTCTAGCTATCCAGAATGCGCTATCACGCTCTCACTAGGAGAGATGGAGTATGAGGAGTACGAGGCACTCTTTCGCGCTGGTGCCAACCGCTACCTGCTGCGCCACGAGACTTACGACAAGGAGCATTATCAAAAGTTGCACCCCAGCACTATGGTGCAGGAGCATCGGCTACAAGCCCTGCGGGATCTCAAGCAGATCGGCTACCAAGTGGGGACGGGCATTATGGTCGGTTCGCCAGGTCAGACCACGGCACACTTAGCGCAAGACTTAGACTTCATTCGTCGGTTGCAACCAGAGATGATCGGTGTCGGTCCTTTCATACCTCATGAAGAGACGCCTCTGGGGGCATACCCTGCGGGGAGCTTGTCTATGACACTTCGCTTCCTAGCACTCTGTCGGTTGCTCAATCCCCAGGCACTGATCCCCGCCACGACAGCTGTCGCCACGCTCCACCCTGAGGGACGCCTAGCCGCCATACGATCAGGATGTAATGTGGTGATGCCCAATCTATCTCCATTAAACCATAGAGCCGACTACGCTCTCTATAACAACAAAGCCTACTCAGGCTCTGAGGCTGCCGAGGGTGTCGCCCTCCTGCAGGCACAGCTTGACACGATAGGTTACCAAATAGACTGGGGGCGTGGAGACGCTCCCACTAGCTGAGAATGTAAAAGTATGAGTTACAATAAGCAATCACACAATGCCTGTGACTTCATCAATCATGATGAAATCATCGACACCCTCCGCTATGCGGAGCAACACAAAGATGATGAGAAGGTGATATCCGATATCCTACGCAAGGCTGCGGAGATGCGTGGACTAGATCACCGAGAGGCTGCCGTACTCCTCCTCGCTGAGGAGCCTGCGACACGACAACGAGTGGCACAACTGGCCGAGCAGATTAAGCTACGCTTCTATGGTAAGCGCATTGTACTCTTTGCTCCGCTCTACCTCTCTAACTATTGTATCAATGGCTGTGTCTACTGTCCTTATCACGCTAAGAACCGGACCATTCCTCGCCACAAGCTGACTCAGGAGCAGATACGGCAGGAGGTGATCGCCCTGCAAGACATGGGACACAAGCGTCTCGCTCTCGAGGCGGGCGAAGACCCACGCAACAACCCGATCGAGTATATCCTTGAGTCGATCCAAACGATCTACTCAATACATCATAAGAATGGGGCTATCCGTCGTGTCAATGTCAATATCGCCGCAACAACCATCGAGGAGTATCGTATGCTTCACGAGGCAGGCATCGGCACCTACATCCTCTTCCAGGAGACTTACCACAAAGAGCACTACGAGGAGCTACACCCGAGAGGTCCTAAGAGCGACTACGCTTATCATACCGAGTCGATGGATAGAGCAATGCAGGGGGGCATCGACGATGTAGGTCTGGGAGTACTCTTTGGCTTGAGTACCTATCGCTATGACTTCGTCGGACTGATGATGCATGCGGAGCATTTGGAGGCAACCTTTGGCGTAGGTCCTCACACGATCAGCGTACCACGCATCTGTCCAGCTGATGACATCTCGCTCGACTCCTTCCCCGAGGCAATCCCTGACGACACCTTCCTCCATATTATAGCGGTAACCCGACTAGCGGTACCCTACACAGGCATCATCGTCTCGACTCGTGAGCGTGAAGCGGTACGACAGCGAGCACTCCACGTAGGCGTGTCGCAGATCAGCGGAGGCTCCCGCACCTCAGTAGGAGGCTATGCGCAGACGACAGAGGCAGCCCACTCAGAGCAGTTTGAGGTGAGCGACCCACGCACACTCGACGAGGTGGTCTACTGGCTCCTCCAGCAAGGACACATACCGAGCTTCTGCACCGCTTGCTATCGCGAGGGACGCACTGGCGACCGTTTTATGTCGCTCTGCAAGAGTGGTCAGATCTCCAACTGCTGCGGTCCCAATGCGCTCCTGACACTGCAGGAGTACCTCGAGGATTATGCTTCACCTGCGACCCGTGAGCTGGGACTAGAGATGATCTCGCAGCAACTCCCCACGATCCCCAACGAGCGAGTCCGATCCATTGCTCAGCAACGTCTCCAGCAGATCAAGGCTGGAGAGCGTGACTTTCGCTTTTAATGAACGAAGGGTATGGCTCCAAGTGCAAAAGGCACCAGCGAACGTAAGCGACTGCTCCTCGTAGGGCAGGTCAATAGTGGTAAGTCTACGCTCTTCAACCGCTTGCTACGACAAGAGCGATCGCTCGTGTCCGACCAAGCTGGCACCACGACCGACAGCGTGGAGAAGCTCTTCGAGCTGCCCAGCGTGGGGCCCGTCCTATTGGTCGACACCCCAGGACTAGCCGACGACACCACCCTCGGAGCCGAGCGGCAGCGGGTCACGCAACAAGCTCTACGCTCAGCCGACTTAGTCCTCTACCTACTCAGTCGTGAAGAGTCGCTCGACACGCCCATCATAGCAGCTTTGCAAAAGGCTAATGTGCCGACACTTCCGATCATCGCTCGTGCCGATTTGCCTGAGCAAAGCTCTTGGCTAGAGCGACAAGAGGAGATCTCTCAATGCTTCGGGCATACTCCGCTTACGCTTCGTCAGGACGATGACGCAAGCCTCGACACCTTACTTGACGCGATCAAGCGGACACTACGTAGCGAGTCCGAGCCAGCACCTTCGCTCCTAGGTAATCTCTGCGAAGCAGGCGACCTCGTACTTCTCGTGATGCCACAAGACAGCTCAGCTCCTGCAGGACGACTGATCTTGCCACAGGTACAGACCATTCGTGCGCTCCTCGACAGAGGTTGCCACGCACTATGCGCCACCCCAGAGCAGCTTCCAGCAGCCCTAGCACAGCTAGCAGCTCCGCCACAGCTCATCATCACCGACTCGCAAGTCTTCGCCATGGTCGAGCCACTAGTCCCTGAGGGTTGTCGGCTCACCTCTTTCTCTATCCTCATGAGTGCTCAGCGTGGCGACCTCGAGCGACTGATCGCAGGCGCAACCGCCATAGGTCAGCTCACTCCCTCCAGTCGTCTGCTCATAGCGGAGGCTTGCACCCACGCTCCTGAGGGCGAGGACATTGGCACCGTCAAGCTGCCTCGTCTCTTACGTAAGCGCATCGGCGAGACGCTCTCCATCGAACATGTGTCTGGGCGAGACTTTCCCGAGGATCTCACGCCCTACTACCTCGTCATCCACTGTGGTGGCTGTATGTTCAACCGACGCATGCTCGTCTCTCGCCAAGACCTCGCCACGGCTCAGCAGGTGCCCATGACCAACTACGGACTAGCGATAGCCTACCTGACGGGTATCCTCGACAAAGTGGCCCTCCCGTAGCCGAGGCTCATCAGTGTAGCGATCCCTCGTAGGTGGCAAATTAGTATCTTTGTGCAGTAGTACTACAAGTAGACCTCATGACTGATCACAACTCTCTCGCACCTATCGCCACAGAGTGTCCCGACATCTCGGTGGTTATCCCCTTGCTCAACGAGGCTGAGAGCCTCCCCGAGCTCTACGAGCGTATCGTAGCTCACACCGCTGAGGTGGGGCTGAGCTACGAAATCATTTTCGTCGATGATGGCAGTAGCGACGGGTCGTGGCAGGTGATCGAGCAGTTGGCTGCTAAGGATGAGGCGGTGCATGCGATCAAGTTTCGTCGCAATTACGGTAAGTCGCCAGCGCTGCAATGTGGCTTCGCTAAGGCTCAGGGACGAGTGGTCTTCACGATGGATGCTGACCTGCAAGACGCTCCCGAGGAGATCGAAGGGATGTATAATATGATCGTCCATGAGGGATACGACCTCGTGAGCGGGTGGAAGAAGAAGCGCTACGATCCGCTCTCCAAGACGATCCCCACGAAGCTCTTTAACGCCACGGCTAGGCGGGTTTCAGGGATTAAGAACCTGCACGACTTCAACTGCGGACTCAAGGCATACCGAGCAGAGGTGGTGCATAGCATCGAGCTCTACAACGATATGCACCGCTACATCCCTTACTTGGCAAAGAACGCAGGCTTCTCCAAGATTGGCGAGCAGGTGGTACACCACGCACCCCGTAAGTATGGGCACTCGAAGTTTGGACTAGACCGCTTCTTCAACGGATACCTCGACCTCCTGACGCTCTGGTTCACCCATCGTTTCGGACGCAAGCCGATGCACTTCTTCGGCTTCTGGGGGTCGCTCATGTTTCTCATAGGCTTCATTGCGCTCATCGTGGTCCTCTCGATCAAGCTCTCCGCACTCAGGAGTGGCACCCCCGCACCGCTCGTGACGGATCGGATCTACTTCTACATCTCTCTCACAGCGATGATCATCGGTGTGCAACTCTTCTGTGCAGGCTTCATCGGAGAGATGATCTCGCGCCGCGATCCCAATCGTGACAACTATAATATAGCAGCAGAACTATGACTAAGACTTTAGACCAAATCATATCAACAAGACGCACGGTACGCCACTTTGACGCAACAAAGCCGATGACTCGTGCTGAGCTTATGCCGATCCTGGAGGCTGGGCGACTAGCCCCCTCGGCAAAAAACTTTCAGCCCCTACGCTTCGTCGTAGTACTCTCCGAGGAGGAGCGCACGAAGCTCCACGCCGTCAGTCAGCAGCCTTGGTTTTATCACGCTCCGAGCTATATCGTCATCATCGGTGACCACGACAAGGCGTGGCAGCGTCCCCATTGCGACCTCACCTATGTAGATACTTCGATAGCGCTGACGCACATGCTCCTCAAGGCGGAGGATATGGGTCTAGGCGCTACGACCGTAGCAGCCTTCGACCAGGAGATATGCCGTGAGCTGCTCCAGATACCTGAGCATGAGGAGCCAATCCTCATCTTAGCAGTGGGGCATCCTGATCCTGCTTTTGCTGGCAAAGAGGGCAATCCTCGTCGCAAGTCGATGGAGGAGTTGGTCACCTTCATCTAAGCTCGTCGCATCGCTATGCGTCGCACTATCACCTTACTACTGCTCTCGCTCATCCTCCTGAGCGGGTGCCACGAGAAGGCACCTTATCGAAGTGCCGAGGGACTCATCTTCGGCACGCTCTATCAGGTTACCTATCAGGCTGACGAGGACTTGTCTGATCAGATCGATGAGGCGCTACAAGAGGTCAACCGAGTGGCGAACCCCTTTGACTCGACCTCTATGATCTATGCGGTCAACAACAACTTATCGATGACGGTAGACAGCACCTTCTACGCTATCTACAGCGTAGCTCGGAGTGTCTACGAGCAGTCGGGCGGAGCCTACGATGTGACCATTGCTCCGCTGGTCAATGCGTGGGGCTTTGGCTTCGAGGCGGGCTATCCGCTCACGCAGCCACAGGTGGATAGTTTGCTGGAGCTGGTCGGTATGGACAAAGTCTCCTGCACACCTACTGAGCTGACCAAGGCGAGCCCCTCTATGGAGCTAGACTTCGCCTCCGTTGCCAAGGGCTATGCTTCTGACTTAGTGGGCGAAAGGCTACGCCGTGCGGGTGTGACCAACTACCTCGTGGAGATAGGTGGTGAGATAGCTTACTCGGGGCGCAACCCTCGGGGCGCTGCGTGGCGCATAGGCATCTCTAAGCCAGAGCTAGACTCGCTAGGGTTCAATCAAGAGCTCCAAGAGGTCATCGACTTGCCAGGTGAGCGAGGAGGGCTAGCTACCTCGGGCAACTACCGCAACTACAAGATCGCAACGGACGGAAGGATCTACGGACACACCATCTCCGCTCTGAGCGGCTACCCCGCGGAGACCGACATACTGAGTGCCTCGGTGATCGCTCCTACCTGCGCTGAGGCAGATGCCTTGGCGACTGCCTTTATGACTCTCGGATATGAGGCGTCTCAGGCGATGCGTACTCAACTTTCGTCCGACGTCTCCTACCTACTCTTCGTCTCGACTAACGACTCATTAGCTTTTACTCCGATCTCTAGCCCCTCCTTCCCTCGCTCGCACTGACGCCACCTTGCTCCCTAGCAATATAGGACGGATTTCTTATCTTTGCACCATATAGCCACTCATTATGACCCAATCATCGCTCCCCAATAGAGCTGTCCACAACGAGCCTACTCATTCTGACGAAGGCACAAGACCGACCTTCTCGCAGATCTTCCGTTTGATCTTGAAGCAGTGGTACTGGTTTGTGCTCTCCTTCTTGCTCTTTGTCGTGCTAGGCAAAATCGTCGCCGACCATCGTCCCCTAGGACGTCAGACGTACTATATGCAACTCTCCTCACGCGAGCCCCACGAGCTGACGAACCCGATGATGACTCTGAGTGATTCAGCGTTTAAGACCTCACCCTGGACTCCTGAGTACATCGCTACACTGCTCAATACGACGACAGCGGTCGTAGAGGCGGGCAAGCGTATCAACTTTCAGGTGGAGTACTCGGTGAAGACTCCTTGGGGGGTGCGTGACTACTACAACCAAACGCCTATCATCGTACACTTTGACGATCTGCTCCCGACAGACAAGGTGCATTGTGTCGCTAAGCTTGATCACCCTGTCCACCCGAAGCAGGTCATGCTGAGCGGATTCTTGGGGACTGCGCAGGGAACGATCATTAACGAGCCATACGACGTAGTCATCCCTGTAGGCTCTACTCAAGAGACTCCTGTGGGACGTGTCACCATAACCTTGGACGATCCCAAGCAGCACTTCCCCTATCACATCGATCAGAAGCATAAGAAGATAGCACTCTCCTACTCTACGCTCCAGGACATACGAGCGGTCTATGAGACAGAGATGCAAGTGTCGATGAAAAAGGCGGATCTACCGCTCTCCTCAGTCATGCGTGTCGAGATGCTCTCCGATCGCTCCGAGCGTCGCTGTCTGGATCTCCTCTACCAGATGTACCTAGTCACAGATAGCTTAGGATGGGTCGAGCAGCTGAGCGATGAAGGTGTGACTGACTCGCTAGGGCAGTTCGCAGGGACTGTCCCCCCCGCTGGGCTTTCGCCTTTTAGACTTATTGATGAGCCACGCATAGCGAAAGATCTAGAGCCTGACCTATTTATCATCGCAGGGATGGGACTCTTGGGTCTACTCCTACCGCTACTCATTATGTACATCTACTGGGTCATACGAGGAGTCATCTACTATCTCTCCGAGTTACCAAGCCTCCTACGTCGTCGCCTCACACTAGACCTGCAGCGAGGCCGTAAGGGCAAGCAGCCTCTCTACCCCAATCTCGAGGAGCTATGCACCCTCGTCACGCTACCGCAAGGAGAGCCACGCACCATACAGCTCGCTACTCCCAATAACACGAAGTACCACCACCAGCTCATATCGGAGCTACAACAAGCCTTACAGCAGAGAGGCGTATCCTGCGCCGTGTGGTACTTAGACTTAGCAGAGCAGAAAGCCGTTAGCGAGACACCTAGTGCCGTCTACCGCACAGCGCTCACGCCTGGTCTGATAAGCTCTACGGCCTTCCAGCAGCAGCTCAAGCAACTACAGACACAGCATCAGCTCACGATCATCGCTCCTCCAGCACTCACAGAGGATCCGACCGCTTATCTACTCTCTAGTAGCGTAGATCAGAGCCTTTACTGCATCTATCGTGGTAGCACGAGAGTCAGGGCGATCAAGCGTGTCGTCCATCAGCTGCAGATCAGACAGCAGCTAGACCACTCTCGCATAGAGACCCTTTGGATTGAGTAGCCAAGGGGTCGCTTCCCCCACCTTTTTATCTATCAGACTATGACTACTGAAGGTAAAGACTCTAGGGACAAAACTCTCGATCTGAGCCATCTGCGGCCTGTAGCATCAGACGTTAGCGGGTCTGTCGGTCTCTTCGGTGGGAGCTTTGACCCGCTTCATATCGGGCACCTCGCTCTCTGTGACTATATCCTTGCTTATCCAGAGCTGTCGGGACTAACGCAAATATGGTTTATGCCCACCCCGCAAAACCCGCTCAAAGAGTATGGTCCTACGCTACCATACACGCTACGCTGTCGCATGATCGAGCAAGCTATTCAGTCCGATCCCCGCTACGAGCTGTGTACAATCGAGTCTATGCTGCCTGAGCCACACTACACGCTAGATACGCTCACCGCTCTAGAGGAGCATTACCCGCACTGCTCCTTCAGTCTCATCATCGGAGCTGACAGCCTAGCCTCGCTCTCCCAGTGGTATCGTCATGAAGAGCTTATGGATCGTCTGACGCTCGTAGTCTATCCGCGGAGAGGCTACGACCTCTCCCAGCTAGTCAAGCAGTACCCCACAGCTCAGATACGATTGCTCAGCAAGGCGCCTCAGATAGAGATCTCCTCCACAGCCATCCGTCAAGCGCTCCACGAAGGGCGCGACCTGCGCCACTGGCTTCCTCAGCCTGCACTGTACGACACACTCTCTAAAGCGACCACTCCTTATGAACGATGACCGAATGGTACAACTAGCCTCCTATCAGGTCGAAGAGGAGGCGCTCGATCTCCTCGATCTGCTCTCTGATCATGGCATACCAGCTACCATACGCAATAGTTACAGCGCTCGGATGCTCAGCGCATTCGTTGACGTAGGCGGCTTCATCATCGAGGTGCCAGAGAGTGCCCGTCCGCAGGTGCAAGAGCTTATAGATAGTGGTGAACTCGTCCTACCCGACGAGAGCGACGAGCCTACGACACGTCTCACGCAGTGGGTCACCAGACTACCCCTCCCAGCCCAGTGGTCTCTGGAGAAGCGGCTCACCATGCTCCTCCTCCTACTCGTCGCCATCGGGATCATCATCGCTCTCATAGTCCTCATCGTCTCGTAAAGATGGTCCATTAAGGCAGTAGCCTACGGGATCAAGCAAAAAAAGAAGCCCCCGAAAGTGTTGCCGTCTGTCGGCACCCTTTTGGGGGCTTTTGTTATTAGGAAATGAAGATGTTTAAGCAGTGGCTTTTATTCTCTGCCTTATCAGCTGATGATTGGCATTGACAAGGCTCACAATTTGGTCGTGGTATGAGCTGTTTTGGTTGCACACACCACGGCTCTGTATTACTTGTAGTGTGTCAAGAGAGACCTCTATCGTCTCTATTCGCTTGCCCTCAATAGTAGCCGAAAGGATAAGCGAGTTCTCTTTGAGATAGTACTCATTTGAAAATAGGCAGTGATGCAATTCAGCACCTTCGTCTATATAGAGAATGTTGCGCGAAGTGCTATTCTCGCACATATGATTCATCAAATGTGCTAAGACTTTGAACGAAGGATGAGATGCCAGGCGCTGAGGGCAAGGTGCACGTAGGGCACCAGGCACACACAAAAGGATAAGGGTGATGGGAGCGTACTAGCGTACGTGACCGAGCCCGAATTCCGAAAGCAACGAAGCAGATCGCCTTCGTGCAACAGTCTCTTAAAGTTATTTGGTTGGTGCTGGGGTAGACCTAGGGAGCTTGAAACTGACAGGGATGGTAAAGCGGGCTCTTGCTGGCTGGCCATCCTGCATACCTGGCTTCCAATTGGGCATCGCATTGACCACTCTTAGCGCCTCGTTGTCTATTGACTCATCTATGCCCCTAAAGACTTTGGCATTGGAGACGGAGCCATCCTTCTCAATCACGAATGAGATCATCACACGTCCCTCAATCTTGCCATCAACGGCCTCCTTTGGATACTGGATATTTTGGCTAAGCCACTCCATCATTGCCTTTCCTCCTCCTGGGAATTCAGGCATATTATCTAGGTCCTCAAAGACCTTTTCCTTAACTTCTGCAGATTGTTGGGTTTTGAAGCTGATTGGAACAAAGAAGCGGGCTCTTGCCGGTTGTCCATCTTGCATGCCTGGGTTCCACTTAGGCATGGCATTGATCACTCTTAGCGCCTCCTTGTCTAGTAACTCGTGGACACTTTTCTTTACCTCGACATTGGAGATAGAGCCATCCTTTTCGACAATAAATGAGACGATTACACGCCCCTCGATATTGCCGTCTACAGCATTCTTTGGGTATTGCATATTTTGGCTGATCCACTGCATCATTGCCTTTCCACCTCCTGGAAATTCAGGTAGTACATCTAGCTTTTCAAAGACCTTGTCTTCGGTTGGTGGCGGAGCCACCTCTGTGATGGTGCTTGCTTGGGCTTGCTTGATGGTGACCATCTGAGTACCGAGTGCCAAGAAGGCAAGTACTGGAAGGGCCGAAAGTGCGTAAACTACGGCTAGTTTCTTGTTGGTTCTGTTCTTGCTGTTCATCATTACGATTCGTTTCTTTAGGTTTTGCATAGAAAATGAGAGCGAGGGTAGCTCTACCTTTCGGCCTAGTGTACACTCCAGTAACTGGTACTGGTAGGTCTTTCGGTCTCTTCCCTCTCGCAACACCCCTTGGTCTGCTAGGTACTCAAGGTTAGTGCGCAGTTGTTGGAGCAATCCCCACGCACATGGATTCCACCACTGTAAGGGCTGCAGCACCGTACTAATGATGATATCCCAATAGTGCTTCTGCCTGATGTGCTCCAGCTCATGCGACAGAATAGTGGGTGTGATATCGCTTTGTGATAATGACTTGGGGATAAAGATCGCCCTGCCAATCGTGAAGGGGGCTAGCTCTTCATCTACCTCATAAAGTGTGGCGTTGTGACTGAGCTCGCGCTTCGTGGAAGTACGGCATAATCTATAGAGTTTGTACCCGCCAGAGGTGAGCCAGATGAGCGTACTTGCTGCACCAATAGCCCAAGTTGCCATCAGCACTCTGGTCCAGTCAATAGTGTTTCTCTTTGTAGCAGGTGCAGTGATGGTTGGTTCCTCCTCTATCACAATGGTGAAACTGGGGAGTAGCTTGTCTTGTGCCTCCTCTACCTCCCTTTCTGGTACTGCTAAAGAGAGCAGAGGGAGCAAAAGGCTAAAAACGATGGCGATAAGGTAATACCACCGCTTGGCTCGGAGTAGGGTGCTTTTGCGGAGCAATACCACTCCGAGGAGATAAAAGAGAGCAATCCCTATCCCCGACAGCCCTAGATATTTCAACCAAATCATCATACCACTTACTCCTCTTCAATTAGTTTCAAAATCTCTGAGATCTCCTCCTTGCTTACCTTCTCCTCCTGTGCAAAGTGCTGCACCAGACTTTTGTACGAGCCTTTGAAGAAGTTGGCAACAATGTATTTGATGGTCTTGTCGGTGTACTCCTCCAGGCTTACCAAAGGGGCATAGAGGTGTCCACGTCGCTTCCCCGTTCGAGTAACATACCCTTTGCTCTCCAGTTTATTAACCACCGAAGCCACCGTGGTGTAGGGAGTATCCGAATGCTCCATCAGGGGGATAGCATCGCTTATCTCTCCCTCTCCAATATGCCATAGTGCACGCATAAAATCCTCCTCGAGAGGAGATAGTCCGTTTAGAAAGTTTGGCTCACTCATATTGTTGTTATCTACGATCAATGTCCTTTCTACGATTTATTCGTAGCAAAGTTACGACAATTTCGTAGATAAACAAACTTTCGCCCAATATTTTTATCCCACATCGCTAGAAGTGGCTCGAACAAGCAGACGATTCGGGTGTTAGGCATGTCAAACAAATCGCTAAAAACATCCGGCTCTATCAATGGGGCATTCTAAATTGGTATGATCACCCCATTTCCAATG
>OHSG01000355.1_pt1 | contig 22570 bp, 15 predicted proteins | sample 1578601 | NCBI WGS metagenome assembly OHSG01 (sample SAMEA3879534, study PRJEB24766) | human gut metagenome | biome: human-associated habitat; feature: feces | place: USA | collected 1985/1987
GCAACGACGGGTCTGGGCGCGGCCAATCTGTTCACCTGCACGGTTCTCGGCGCGCAGAGCAGTGCAATCAGCCCCTTCTCTTCCGGCGGTTCCCTGATTCTGGGTTCCTGTGGCAATGAGGAAGAGCGCAGCAGCCTGTTCAACCGTCTGCTGTTCGTCGCAACGCCTATCAGCATCGGTGTTGCAGCTATATTCAACCTCATCGTTTCTATGGTTCTGTAAAAGTCTGATTCACTCCGGGGAGGGGAGGCTCCCCTTTTCCGGAGTGCCTTTTTGAGAGAGTATAAGAACGCAAATGTGTGAAAAATGGAGAGTACCATGCTGAAATTATACGATAACGGTATCTACCTCGTAAACGGCGAGACCATCTGCTCCTGTCCTGAGGAAGTGGCCCAGAAGACCGGCCGCATCGTGGACGCAAAGGAAGCTGAGAAAGGCACTATGGCCTACGGTATCCTGCAGGCCCACAACAAGAGCGGTGATCCTGACCAGCTGCAACTGAAGTTCGACTCGATGACCAGCCACGACATCACCTATGTCGGCATCATCCAGCAGGCGCGGGCCTCCGGCATGAAGGAGTTCCCACTCCCCTACGCGCTGACGAACTGCCACAACAGCCTCTGCGCCGTCGGCGGCACGATCAACGAGGACGACCACGTCTTCGGCCTGTCCGCGGCAAAGAAATACGGCGGCATTTACGTTCCCGCCAACCAGAGCGTCATTCATTCCTACGCGCGCGAGCAGATGGCTGCCTGCGGGTCAATGATTTTAGGCTCTGACTCGCACACGCGCTATGGCGCGCTCGGCACGATGGCCGTCGGCGAGGGCGGGCCGGAGCTTGCCAAGCAGCTTTTGAGGCACACGTGGGACGCGCCGCTTCCCGAGGTCGTGCTGGTCTATGTGACGGGAACGCCCCGCCGGGGCGTCGGCCCGCACGACGCGGCAATCGCACTGGTCAAGGCGACATTCGCAAGCAGCTTCGTCAAGAACCGCGTGCTGGAATTCGCAGGCCCCGGCATTGCGAAGCTGCCCATTGATTTCCGCAACGGCATCGACGTCATGACGACCGAGACGACCTGCCTGTCCTCCATCTGGGAGACGGACGAGGAGACGAAACGGTTTTTTGAAGTTCACGGCCGCCCCGAAGCGTATAAAAAGCTGTCGCCGGAGGATGGCGCGTATTATGACCGCATGATCGAGCTGGATCTCAGCCAGCTTGAGCCGATGATCGCGCTGCCGTTCCACCCGTCGAACGCGTACACCATCCGTGACTTCCTTGCGAACGCGCAGGAGCTGCTGGCCGGTGTGGAGGCCGAGGCAAAAAGGCGCTGGCCGAAGGCCAACGTGCATCTGCTGGACAAGCTTCACGACGGCGGTGTCTGGGCCGATCAGGGGATTATTGCGGGCTGCGCGGGCGGTATGTTTGATAATATTGACGAGGCTGCGCAGATCCTGCGCGGCGGCTCGGTCGGAAGCGGGTATTTCTCCATGAGCGTCTATCCCACATCCGTCCCGGTCAGCCTCGCCCTGACACGCTTGGGCGTGACGGAGTCGCTGCTGGAAACCGGTGCGATCATCAAGCCCAGCTTCTGCGGCCCGTGCTTCGGTGCGGGAGATGTGCCGGCCAACAACGGCCTGTCTCTGCGCCATACGACGCGCAATTTCCCGAACCGCGAGGGCTCAAAGCCCGGCGAAGGGCAGTTTGCGGGCGTGTGCCTCATGGACGCGCGTTCCATTGCGGCAACAGCCAGAAACGGCGGCCGCATCACCCCGGCGGACGAGCTGGATTATACCCCGGAACGCCATCCGTACCAGTTTGACAAGACGGTTTATGCCCGCCGTGTTTACAACGGCTTTGGCCATCCGCAGCCGGAAACAAAACTCATCATGGGTCCGAACATCACCGACTGGCCGAAAACGTATGAGCTGGGTGAAAATCTTCTGCTTGAGCTTGCCGCCGTCATTCATGACCCCGTGACCACGACGGACGAGCTGATCCCGTCGGGCGAAACGTCGTCCTACCGCTCGAACCCCCTGCGGCTGGCGGAGTTTACGCTTTCGCGCCGCGTGCCGGATTATGTGCCGCGCGCAAAGGAAATTGCCGCAAAAGAAGCCGAACGGCGGGAGGGTTCGAATCCCTCGGACATTCTCGCCGCGCTCTCGCGCGTCGGCGACGCGGAGGCGCTTCTGAACACGACGCAGTTCGGCTCCTGCGTGTTCGCCAACAAGCCCGGCGACGGCTCCGCGCGGGAACAGGCCGCGTCCTGCCAGAAGGTTCTGGGCGGACTTGCGAATATCTGCTATGAATTCGCCACCAAGCGCTACCGCAGCAACTGCATCAACTGGGGTATGCTGCCGTTCACGCTGGACGCAGGCACGCCATTCGACTATGCGCCGGGCGATCTGGTCTTCGTGCCGGACGTGCGGAAGCGGCTGGAGAAAGGCTGTGAGGATTTCCCCGCGGAGGTTCTGCGGCAGACCGGCGAAAAAGCAGAGCTTCTGCTGCACGTAAAGGGCCTGACGCCGGACGAGCGGGACATTCTGCTCGACGGCTGCCTGATGAATTACTACGCCAAGCGCGGATAAGAGAGAAGGGACCGATATGGAAAAAATTCAGATGAAAACGCCGCTCGTCGAGATGGACGGCGACGAAATGACGCGGGTGCTCTGGCGGATGATCAAGGACGAGCTGATCTGCCCGTTTGTCGACCTCAAGACCGAGTATTACGATCTCGGCCTGCTGCACCGCAACGAGACGCGCGATCAGGTCACGGTCGACGCGGCGCTGGCGACCAGAAAATACGGCGTGGCCGTCAAATGCGCGACGATCACGCCGAACGCGCAGCGGATGGTCGAATATCCGCAGCTGACCGAGATGTGGAAAAGCCCGAACGGGACCATCCGTTCGATTCTGGACGGCACGGTCTTCCGCGCGCCCATTCTGCTGGACACGATCAAGCCGGTCGTGCGCACATGGAAAAAGCCGATCACGATCGCCCGCCACGCCTACGGCGACGTGTATAAGTCCGTAAGCCTTGAGACGGACGAGCCCGGCGAATGCACCATGACCTTCAAGGGTGCATCCGGCAGGGAGCAGACCGTTCTCGTCCAGAAAACCGACGGCCCCGCCGTCTTCCAGGGTGAACACAATAAGGAAAGCAGCATCCGCTCGTTCGCGCGGGCCTGCTTCCAGTATGCCACTGATACGAAGCAGGATCTCTGGTTCTCCACCAAGGATACCATTGCCAAGGTCTATGACGGCGCGTTCAAGCGCATTTTTGAAGAAGAATACGAGAAGAGCTATAGGACGCAGTTCGAGGCGCTTGGCCTGCGGTATTTCTACACGCTGATCGACGACGCGGTCGCCCGCGTCATCCGCAGCGAGGGCGGCTTCATCTGGGCCTGCAAGAATTATGACGGCGACGTGATGAGCGATATGGTGTCCACGGCGTTCGGCTCGCTCGCCATGATGACCTCCGTGCTCGTCGCGCCGGACGGCACGACAGAATTTGAGGCCGCGCACGGCACGGTCACGAAGCACTATTACCGCTATCTCAAGGGCGAACAGACCTCGACCAACCCGATGGCGACGATCTTCGCGTGGACAGGCGCGCTGAAAAAGCGCGGCCAGCTGGATAAGCTTCCGGCGCTCGAAGCCTTCGCGGACAGGCTCGAACAGGCCAGCCTCGACACGATCCGCTCCGGCATCATGACCGGCGACCTCGCCGGCCTCGTCGAGGGCGAACGCCCCGCGCCGGTCACGAGCGAGGCATTTTTGAAGGCCATCCGCACACGGATGGAAGCGTGAGACTGACCAACGAACAAAACTTTCCCAAAGGCTCCCATTGTCGTACAGCGTGCGGCAACGGGAGCCTTTCTGCGTACACTTTACTGCACAAAAGTTTTGCATGCTGACTAAAAATTTGTTAGGCCTGCTATATTTTTTTGTATTTTTTGCAGAAAGCGTATTTACAATCTCTTCACAAAATGATAGAATATCTTTAGTTTTTAACTGAGATTCCCTGTTTTTTCAATTCCGTTCAACGTTGGAAGAACAGGCTTTCCGCGAACTCGCCAAAACCGCCGCCGGAAAGCGGCGTTTTGCAAAACAGCGGAGCGAATTCCAAGACAGAAAGGATGACTTGCTTGGCAAACGCAATCGAACTGAGAAACATCACCAAGCGCTTCGGACAGGTCGTGGCGAACAAATCGATCAGTCTGGAGCTGCATAAGGGTGAGATCCTGTCCCTGCTGGGCGAAAACGGCAGCGGCAAGACCACGCTTATGAACATGCTCTCCGGCATCTACTATCCGGACGAGGGTCAGATCTTCGTCGATGGGAAGGAAGTGGAGATCCGCTCCCCGAAGGACGCGTTTGATCTGCACATCGGCATGATCCACCAGCATTTCAAGCTCGTCGACGTCTTTACGGCTGCCGAGAATATCATTCTTGGCCTGCCCGGCGACAAGGGCAAGATGGACAAAAACGCCGTTGCCAAGGCCGTCCGCGAGATCGCCGACCGCTATGGCTTCGACATTGACCCGAACCAGAAGATCTACGAGATGTCCGTCTCGCAGAAGCAGACCGTCGAGATCGTCAAGGTGCTCTACCGCGGCGCGGATATCCTGATCCTCGACGAGCCGACCGCCGTTCTGACCCCGCAGGAGACGGAAAAGCTCTTCACCGTCATGCGCAACATGAAAAAGGACGGCAAGGCGATCATCATCATCACGCACAAGCTGCATGAGGTGCTTGCCGTCTCCGACCGCGTGGCCGTTCTGCGCAAGGGCGAGTACATCGGCGATACTGACACTGCCACCGCTTCCCAGCAGTCGCTGACCGACATGATGGTCGGCCGGGCCGTTTCCCTGAACATTGACCGTCCGCTGAACGAGAACCAGACCGAGCGCCTGAAGGTCGAGCACCTGACCGTCAAGAACAAGGAAGGCGTCAAGATGCTCGACGACGTGACCTTCACCGCCATGGGCGGCGAGATCCTCGGCATCGCGGGCATCGCAGGCTCCGGCCAGAAGGAGCTGCTTGAGTCCATTTCCGGCCTGCAGAAGCTGGAGGCTGGCAGCAAAATTACATACATCGAGCCGGACGGAACCGAATGTCTGCTCAACGGCATGGACCCGCTCGATATCATCCGCAAGGGCCTCCTGCTGTCCTTCGTCCCGGAGGACCGGTTCGGCATGGGCCTCGTCGGCGGCATGAACATCATTCAGAACATCATGCTCCGCACCTATCGGCGAGGCAAAGGCCCGCTGACCGACCGCAAGTTCCCGCGCGACCTGTCGCAGAAGATCGTGGACGATCTTGAGGTCGTCACCCCGGATATCAATCGCACGCCCATCCGCCGTCTTTCCGGCGGCAACGTGCAGAAGGTGCTCGTCGGCCGCGAGATCGCGCAGAACCCGGCTGTTCTCATGACGGCCTACGCCGTGCGCGGTCTGGACATCAACACGTCCTACGTCATCTACAATCTGCTGACCGAGCAGAAGATGAAGGGCGTCAGTGTCATCTATGTCGGCGAGGATCTGGACGTTCTGCTGGAGCTGTGCGACCGCATTCTCGTTCTGTGCGGCGGCAAGGTTTCCGGCATCGTCGACGGCCGCAAGACCACGAAGGACGCCGTCGGCCTAATGATGACGAAGATCGGAGGTTAATAGAGTATGCATATCTCCAAACGAGACACAATTTCCCTCAGCAAGGCCTGGTCGATCCGCGCCATCGCCATTCTGCTGGCTCTGATCGTCGACGGCATCATTATCTATGCCATCGTCAAGATGAACCCCCTGAAGGTTTACGTTTCCCTCGCCTCCGGCGCGTTCGGCACGAGCAAGCGTATGTGGTTCACCATCCGCGACTGCATGATCCTGACCTGTATCGCCATCGGTCTGGCGCCCGCGTTCAAGATGCGCTTCTGGAACGTCGGCGCGGAGGGCCAGATGCTCGTCGGCGGCATTGCCACCGCGTTCTGGATGATCAACTTCGCAGGCAAGATGAACATCGTGATGCTTTTCCTGTGCATGGCCATCAGCGCCATCGTCGCGGGCGGCATCTGGGGCCTCATCCCCGGCTTCTTCAAGGCCAAGTGGAACACGAACGAAACGCTGTTCACGCTGATGATGAACTACATCGCCATTCAGCTCACGTCGTTCGCCGTCTCCAAGTGGGAGAACCCTCCAGGATCGAACTCCATCGGCACCATCAACTCCAAGGGCGACGTCAAGTACGTCGGCTGGATCGGCAATATGTTCTCCGACGGCTATAACAAGGACTTCATGTGGACGGTCATCATCGTGCTCGTCCTCGCGGCGCTCGTGTACCTCTATCTGAAATACACCAAGCACGGCTATGAGATCGCCGTCGTCGGCGACTCGGAGAATACCGCGCGCTACGCCGGTATCCGCGTCCCGCGCATCTATGTGCGCACGATGGCCCTGTCCGGCGCGCTGTGCGGCTTCGCAGGCTTCCTCGCCGTCTCCGCCGTCAGCCATACCCTCTCCACCTCGACCGCCGGCGGCCGCGGCTTCACCGCGATCATCGTCGCGTGGCTCGCGAAAATGAACCCGTTCGTCATGATCCTGATCTCGGCGCTGCTGTCGTTCCTCGACAAGGGCGCGGTGCAGATCGCTTCCGACTTCGGCCTGAACGAATACGTCTCGAAGATCATCTCCGGCGTCATTCTGTTCTTCATCCTCGGCAGCGAGTTCTTCATCAACTATCAGGTCAAGACCGGCGCGAAGCACAAGTAAGGAGGAGCTGAATATGTTAGATTTTTTGCTGAAATTCCCTGACCTTCTGCACTCTGCCATCGTGTTCGGCACGGTTATCATGTTCGGCGCGCTCGGCGAGATCATCACGGAGAAATCCGGCAACCTCAACCTCGGCGTTCCCGGTATCATGTATTTCGGCGGCATCGCCGGTCTGACGTCCACGTTCATGTATGAAAACGTCTACTGCGTCAACGCAGGGATCGAGCCGAGCGCGGCGCTGTGCGTCATTATGTGTCTCGTCGCGTCGTTCCTCGCCTCCGCGCTGGGCGGCCTCATCTACAGCTTCCTGACCATCACGCTGCGCACGAACCAGAACGTCACCGGCCTGACCCTGACGATCCTCGGCTCCGGCGTCGGCAACTTCTTCGGCGGGAGCCTCAACAAGCTCGCCGGCGGCGTCGGCCAGGTCTCCGTAGCCGTGACCTCGCAGGCATTCCGCAACTACTCGCTTTCCCTCGTCAATTTCTTTGACGGCTTCACCGGCAAGCTCCGTCTGGGCACGCTCCTGTTCTCCTACGGCTTTTTGACCTATGTGGCGATCATCCTCGCCGTTGCGATCTGGTTCTTCCTGTCGAAGACCCGCACGGGCCTGAGCCTGCGCGCCATCGGCGAAAATACCGCCACGGCTGACGCTGCCGGTATCAACGTCACAAAGTACAAGTACCTTGCCACCTGCATCGGCGCCGGTATCTCCGGCCTCGGCGGCACGTACTACGTCATGAACTACATCAAGGGCACCTGGGAGAACCAGGGCACGATCGAAGCCCTCGGCTGGCTGGCCGTCGCGCTGGTCATCTTCGCAACGTGGAAATCTCTGCGCGCGATCTGGGGTTCGTATCTGTTCGGCGTTCTCTACTGGGCGTATAACTACATCCCCGGCCTGTCCAGAAGCACGCTGGAGCTGTTCAAGATGCTCCCCTACGTGGTCACGATCCTTGTCCTGCTCATGGTCTCCATGCGCAAAAAGAAGGAGGATCAGCCGCCTCAGTCCCTCGGCATCCCGTACTTCCGCGAAGAACGGTAACCGCACCGCACAACGCGCCCTGCGAGGCTTCTCGCAGGGCGTGTTCAGCATATCAGATTGCTTCCCTTGGAAGAGGAGCCTTGGATGCTGCTTTCGGCTTTCGAAAAGTCAAGGAATGTTCACAAATCGTTCCTTGACTTTTCATATTTTTCGTGTATGATTTAATTCAATGTTGAACAGTTCGATATTGGAGGTCTTAACTCATGCCGGAACCCCTTCTGACCGCGTCTGCCATGTTTGCCAATGCTGCACGCTTTTCTGACGCCTATCACGCCGCGCTTTCGCCGCTGTGCGCGGAAACCGGTCTGCCGCCTGCGGCGGCGGATATTCTGCTGTTTCTGGCGAATAATCCCGGCTGCGAGACGGCGGGCGCGATCTGCCGGATGCGCGGACTGAAGCCCGCGATCGTGTCGTTTCATATTGACCGGCTTGTGGGCGAGGGCTTTCTGCAGCGGCAGCCTGTCCCCGGCGACCGGCGCAAGACGGCGCTCGTGCTGACCGAAAAGGCAGCGCCCGTCATCGAGCAGGGCCGCAGGCTACAAAAGTCGTTCGCCGACCGGCTCACCGAGGGCCTGGGTGCGGAGGACTTAGCGCACTTCCGCCGCTGCGTGGCCGCCTTTGAACGCAATATCGAACGGATCCGCACGGAAAATCCCAAAGGAACGGAGATGTAACCCCCCATGATCAAACTTCTCAAGCGTATGCGAAAGCGCGAGGCGCTGATGGCGCTTTTGTGCGCAGTTCTCGTCGTGGCGCAGGTCTATTTCGACCTGAAGCTGCCGGATTACATGACCCGGCTCACCACGCTCATCAAAACCCCCGGCAGCGTCACAGCGGATATTTTATCCGTCGGCGGCGAGATGCTCCTGTGTACGCTGGCCAGCGCCGTTCTGGCTGTCGGCTGCGGGTATCTGGCGGCAAAGACGGCCTCTGGCTTCAGCTTTTCCGTCCGCGCCGACCTGTTCCACCATGTCATGGACGCGGGCAGCGAGGAAATGCAGTCCTTTTCCGTCCCCAGCCTCATCACCAGAACGACCAATGACATCACCCAGATCCAGATGATCGTCGCCATGGGTCTGCAGATGCTCATGAAGGCCCCGATCATGGCCGTCTGGGCCATCATCAAGATCCTCGGCAAAAGCTGGACGCTCTCGGCTGTGACGGGCGGCTTCGTTGTGGCAATCGTTGTGATGGTGCTGCTGATCATGTCCAGCTGCCTGCCCCGGTTCCGTCAGGTGCAGAAAAAGACCGACCAGATCAACCGCGTCGCGCGGGAAAATCTGACCGGCATCAACGTCGTCCATGCCTTCGGCGCGGAGGACTATCAGAACCGGAAATTCGACGGCCCCAGCCGCGAGATGATGAACCTGCAGCTGAAAAACCAGCGGCTGTTCGCCCTGCTCCAGCCGATGCTCGGCTTCGGCATGAACGGGCTGGCGCTCGCCGTCTACTGGGTCGGCGCGGCGCTGGTCGAGTCGATCGCGCTGACAGATCCCGCCGCACGGCTGACGATGTTCACAAACGTGCTGGTGTTCAGCACCTACGCGACCTATGTTGTGATGTCCTTTATGATGCTCGTGATGATCTTCATGCTCGTGCCGCAGGCGCAGGTCTCGGCAGAGCGCATCAACGAGGTGCTGGACACAAAGCCGCACGTCGTCCCCGGCGCGAAGACAGAGGGCAGCGGGACCGGCACGGTCGAGTTCCGCGATGTCTCCTTCCGCTATCCGGGCGCGGCTGCGGATGAGCTGGAGCATATCAGCTTCAAGGTAGAAAAGGGCCAGACGCTGGCCATCATCGGCGCGACCGGCAGCGGCAAGACGACGCTGGCCTCCCTCATTCCGCGCTTTTACGACGCGACGGCTGGCACTGTCCTTGTAGACGGGCTGGACGTGCGCGAGTATACGTTCGACGCGCTCTACAACAAGCTCGGCTATGTGACGCAGAAGGCCGTTCTGTTCTCCGGCACGGTTGAAGACAATGTCTTTTTCGGGCAGAGCGCAGCAGAAAAGACGGACGCGTCGCTGCAAGCCGCGCTTTCCCTGTCGCAGGCTGCGGAATTTGTGGACAAATACCCCGAAAAGGCCGCACATCCCATCGCCCAGCTTGGCCGGAACGTCTCCGGCGGGCAGAAGCAGCGGCTTTCCATCGCGCGGGCGCTGGCAAGAACGCCGGAAATTCTGATTTTCGACGATTCGTTCTCCGCGCTGGACTATAAGACCGACGCGACGCTCCGCGAGGGGCTTGCGAAGGAGCTTCCCGGCACGACGAAGATCATCGTCGCCCAGCGCATCAGCACCATCCGTAATGCCGATCAGATCCTCGTGCTCGACCGCGGCGAAATTGCCGGACTCGGCACGCATGACGCACTGATGGCGTCCTGCACGGTCTACCGCGAGATCGCCATGTCGCAGCTGAGCGAGGAAGAGCTCAAGAAAGGAGGCGCATCCAAATGAGGCCCAATATGCGTCCAACAGAAAAAACGGATCCCAAAGGCGCTCTGAACGACCTGAGCGCGTATATGCGCAGGAGCCTCGGCGTCGTCATTCTGGCGCTCGTGCTGGCGGCGCTCAGCGCCGTGCTGACCATCATCGGCCCGGATCAGGTCGGTAAGATCGCGACCATCATGTCCGACGGCCTGCTCGGCGGCATTGATCTTGCAGCCATTGCAAGAGTCGGCATACTGCTTGCCGTCATTTACGGCCTGAGCGCGCTCTTTGGCTTCATCCAGCACTATATCATGGCGAGCGTCACGCTCAAAATGTCCTACCGTATGCGCGCGGAGCTGTCCGAAAAGATCAACCGGGTACCGCAGAAATACTTCAACTTTCATGCACAGGGCGATATTCTCAGCCGCATCACCAACGATGTCTCCACGCTCCAGCAGGGACTGACCAACAGCCTGCCGACGATCATCTCCGCCGCGACGCAGTTTGCCGGCTGCCTCATCATGATGTTCGTGACCGAGTGGCGGCTGGCGCTTGCCGCGCTGGGCATTACGCTCGTCGGGCTGCTGCTCGTCGTGCTCATCATGTCCCGTTCGCAGAAATACTTTACCGCCCGGCAGGAAAGCCTCGGCAAACTGAACGGCTATGTCGAGGAAATGTATTCCGGCCACGAGGTCGTGCGCATTTCCCGCGCGGCAGAGCCTGTCGGCAAGACCTTTGACACGCTGAACGACGCTGTTTACGACGCGAACTGGCGTTCGCAGTTCCTGTCCGGCGTCATGCAGCCGCTCATGAATGTCATCGGCAACCTGTCCTATGTCGCCGTGTGCGTGCTCGGCTCGATCCTCGCGATCCAGGGCATCATCGATATCGGCGTGATCGTCTCGTTCATCCTGTATGTGCGCCTGTTCACCTCTCCCCTCACCCAGATCGCGCAGGGCATGACGAACCTACAGACAGCCTCCGCCTCCGCGCACCGCATCTTTGACTTCCTCGGCAGCGAGGAACTGCCCGATGAATCGGAAAAACCGGAGCTGCCCCGCCCCGTGCGCGGCGAGGTCGACTTCGAGCACATCCGCTTCAGCTACCCGGATTCACCGGATAAGATCATCATCAAGGACTTCTCCGCCCACGTCGCCCCCGGCCAGAAGGTCGCCATCGTCGGCCCGACCGGCGCTGGCAAGACGACCATGGTCAACCTGCTCATGCGGTTCTATGAGATCTCCGACGGCTGCATCAGAATTGACGGTGTGCCGTCATCTGAGCTCAGCCGCGAGGACGTGCACAAGCTGTTCGGCATGGTCCTGCAGGACACATGGCTGTTTGAGGGCACAGTCCGGGAAAATCTTGTCTACAATCTGTCGGACGTGACCGATGAACAATTAAATCGCGTCTGCCGCGCCTGCGGGCTGGATAAATTCGTCCGTTCGCTGCCGGACGGCTTCGACACTGTCCTGTCCGAGAGCACCAGCATTTCCGCCGGGCAGAAGCAGCTGCTGACCATCGCCCGCGCCATGCTCCAGAACGCGCCCATGCTCATCCTCGACGAGGCGACCAGCTCTGTCGACACGCGCACGGAACTGCTCATCCAGCGCGCCATGGATAAGCTGACGGAAAACCGCACCAGCTTCGTTATCGCCCACCGTCTGTCGACGATCAAAAACGCCGACCTCATCCTCGTCATGAAGGACGGCGACATCATCGAAAGCGGCACGCACGAAACACTCATGCAGCGAAACGGCTTCTACGCCGCCCTCTACAACAGCCAGTTCGAACAGGCATCATAACGCGCTCCATAAAAAACTCTGCCCGCAGCTTCAACGGTCTGCGGGCAGAGTTTTTAATGATAGAATTTTTCCTCGATTTTGACCACAACGCCGTTTTTCAAAGTAAGCGTATACGGCTGGACGAGCAGCCCTTCGTTTTCCTGCACGGCGGCGGCAAAGTCCCGCCATGTTTTGAACGTATACAGCCGGTCCTCGCCTGCGCCATATTCCTGCTCGATATCGTAGATCGTGACGGATGCGTTCGGGTCGACTTTATAGGTGTAAAGTTCGCCGGAATCGACCCGGTAATATCCATAATAGTAATTCTGCGGTGGAATATTCAGCGCCTTGAGCGTTTGCAGATCCTCTTCGAGAGAGGCATTCAGCAGCGTAATATGCTCGGCCGTGATGGAATCCCCGGTCACGCTCTGCAGAACTGCGTTCCGGCGCGTGCTGACCTCCGTGATCTGCGAGGTCTGGAGCGAATAGGAGAGCATCAATATGACGTCCGCCCGCGTCAGCGTGACGATCAATGATTGCCGGTCTTCCGATAAGTCCTTCGTCCAGATGGTATCTGCGTCCAGATACCGCAGGTCGGCGTTTGCAGCGCTGAAATAGTCAACAAACGCGGAATAATAGCGCGGCCACTGGGAAACATCGCCCGGCAGATCGCTCATTTTGCTGTCCTCGATCTGGAATTTCCGAACGATATCCTCATATTCCGCCGTCATGTCCTGCGCCCAGTGTGCATAGTCCAGCTTTTCGTGGACGCGCGACCAAATCGTATCATCCTGAAGAACAGCCTCCGCAGACTCGCCGCTTGACGGGGCAAGGGAGGCAATCACCTCCAAATACTGCTGGAGCAGATTCATGTCTGCTGGAAACCAGTCTCCGGACGCTTCCGGCAATCCCCACGCGCCGTCCGCATTCTGCACGGCAAGCGGGCCGCAGAAATCGCGGATCCAGTCACTCAAACTCCCGCTCGGGTACTCCGCAAATCCTGTGCAGACATTGCCCGGCGCATCCAGCTCGAATCTCGCCACTGTCGTTGCGCCGCCTCCGTTCCACTCCCAGTCGGGGCCGGTGTAGTCATAGTAAAAATCGTAATGCAGGTCGCATATGACGACGGTTTTCCCGTTTTCCTCAAATGAACCGTATTCGCGCAGGCTCGGCAGCACGATATCATTGTCGCTGCGCGGATACCGCTGCGCGACTGCCGCGTCAAAGAGCACCGCCTCCCGCCCAGTCAGGCCGAACATGGAAGAGGTCGGGGTGGGGAGCGTACCAACCGGCTCGGTCGTCGGAAGCTGCTCCTCCTGCATAGTCGATTGCTCCGGCGAAGCAAGCGTAAAGGAATGAATGTACCAGTTTTCGCCGTCCTTCACCAGCTTCAGAACAGCCTTGCCGGAAAGAGATCCCGCCGTGCTGCCGTACAGCAGCGCAGTATCTCCGTCAGGCTCGATCTCGCCGCTGGTGCAGCGGAAATAGCCGGGGCTGTAGTCGCTGGTGGTGGTATAAAATGCGTCCGTGTCTTCGAGATAGGTGTAGCCGGAAAACGGCGTCTGCATATCCGTCAGGTCGGCAAGGCCGATGCCCGCGAAGCGCTTCAGGACGTCTTCGACCGCAGACGCAGGATACCGGTGGATGGGCAGTGGGAAATCCTCCACGCTGTCGACGCGGAATTCCCATTTGGCGTTCAGCTGGGCAAATTCCTCCTCCGAAATATCCTCCTCGCCGCATTCTCCGAAGTAAGCAAGGAAATTGTTCAGATTCAGATCACGTACATCGTCATAGGTCGAGGTGAAGAAGCCGTTGACCGCGAAATGACCGAGCGTATCATCGGTCGACAGCTCATAGTCGGCAAAGATCGCGTTGACCGCGTCGATCTGTGCCTGCGTCAGCGGCATCGCGGTTTTCAGCGGCTCCTGCTGCACGGGTTCTGTTTCCTCTGGCAGCGTGATCTCTCCCGATTTCTGCCGCGTCAGCTCCGTAATCGAGCACCCAGCGGCAGACACGATGAGCAACAGCGCCAGAATGACACACAGAACGCTTGTGCGCTGTTTTTTCGTCAGGAACAAAATGCGCTCCCTGACCGGAGGCCCGGCAAGGCTCAGAGCCGCGGCCTTACGCGGGGCCTGCGCCAGAATCGCCCGTGCATAGACAAGGCGCTGCGCGTCCGAAAGCCCGGCGGCGACAGCCTCGTCGCACGCCAGCTCCGCGTCGCGCTTGGAACAAATCGCGGCCAGCCAGATAAACGGGTTCCACCAGTAAGCAATCACCGCCGCCGTCCGGCAGAGCGACCACAGGAAATCCAGATGCCGCAGATGCGTGAGTTCATGGCGTAAAATCAATTCCGTCGAATCCGTTTGCAGCACATCCTCCGTCAGATAGACTGCCGGAACCAGCCCGGCCAGACACGGCGATTTGACCGCGCTGGACACATAAATACGCGTTCCGCCGCGCTTGCTGAGAAAGCGTCTGCTCTTGTGCAGCCGAATCGCAAAAACCAGCCATGTGCCCAGCAACCATAGTCCGAGCAGCGCACTGCCGCCCGCCCAGATGATCTGGAATATCTGCATCGCCGTCAGCGGATTTGCCGCCGGTTCCGCAGCCTCCTGCGCCGGGGAGACTGGCTGCTGCACAGGTGTCTGCGGCTGCGTCACAGCCTGCGCAGGCTGCTGCGCCGGGAGAGGCTGCGCGGGCAGCTCCACGCGCTGCACCGGCGCGGCCGCTTCCTCTGCCGGAAGCACCGGCAGCGAAACCAGCGTCCCCGGCAGACACAGCTTCACCAGCACCACCAGCCAGAGCGTATAGACCATCCGCTTCGGCACGCGGTTTTTGAAAATTGCCCGCACCAGAAGAACGACCAGAATCAGCGCTGAAACGGTCAATACTTCTCTCAGCATAAGAAATCCTCCTGTCTTTCCATCTAAGCTACGGAAGCAGCAGCTCTGCGACCGGCAGCAGTTCTTCTGTGCCATCTTCGCGCAGGACGCGCAGGACATCGTCTTCTGACGCCGCGTGCGTCTCATCACCGTCCCCAAAGGAAAGCTTCGCAAAGCGCTCGCTGCAAAGCTTTCCGTCCCAATCCACGAGCCAATACCCCTCCGGCATCGGCTGGCCGTCCTCGTCATAGCACGGATATGCCGCACGTTCACCGTAACATACCGCGATGCCGATATAGCCATCGTCAAATACGCTGTAATCGATCCAATGGAAGCGCGCACAAAGCGTGCTCCCGTTCTCGTCCGTTAGCCGGCACCGGCCCACGACCGGCCCCTGCGACGCGCCGCCTTCATAGAGCAGGAAGCGATCCGGGAATGGGATCTCCACACGCTCATAGACCGGTGCGATCACCTCTGCTCCGTCTGCGGTCACAATGCCATAGCACGGCTCACGGCTGTCCCAGCGGGTAACGCGCAGACGATAGCCGAAATGGTCTTCCTCCAAAGTTTTCGGCTCGTCCACTTCGCTGAGGTAAAAGCCTCCGTCTCCGGCGCTGACGGTATAGCGGTAGCCGGTGCCGTTTCGGATGCAGTAGACCTCACCCTCCGGCGTGCCCATATAGTCGATGCAGGCGTCAAACGGCTCGTCAGAAAGAAGCGTGCCGTCCTTCAGCCGAATCCAGACCTTTGTGTCTGGAACTTCACCGATGTGCCGCGTACCATCGGCCTCCCGCACCAGCCCCATGCAGCTGCCGTCCGTCCGATAGAGCGTTTCATACGGTGCCCAGCTCCATGTTTTTGCATCGTCATATTGGTCAACGCCCGAAGCGTCCTTTGCTTCTTCCTGCGCGGCAGTCTTCCACCAAGCCGCACCGTCTTCCTCACCGTAGATTTTCCGAAATTCCTGTGAACGAGGCTCCTGCGTCGAGCCATTATAGGAGGACTGCGAATCCTGCGATTCGGCTTCCCACGGCGCTTCCTCCGGCTGCGTTGCGGGCAGAGCCTCCGGCGCTTTCTGACAGCCTGATAAAAGAAGGCTGATGCAGAGCGTCAGGAAGAGAATTTGTTTTTTCATTGCGCGTGCTCCTTCTCCGCTGCGTCCAAAATGGCTTTTAACTCCTGAATTTCCTGCTCGGACAGCGCACCGCGGTCAACTAAGTTTGATACCATCATCCCGACGCTGCCGCCGTAGACCTTGGATAGAAACGACTCCGTTTCCTCCGGCTCCACGTCGGCATAGGCGACGGACGCGCTGTATGTCTGAAATTTTCCGCTGTCGTCCATCGTGACCGCACCCTTGGCGATCAGCCGCTTGAGCATCATAAAAATCGTCGCCCGGCTCCATCCGGTATCCGCGTCCAATGCCGAGACCAGCTCCGCCAGCGTCTGCCCCGGCCTCTGCCAGAGCGTTTTCATCAGCTTCCATTCCCCATCAGACAGTCTGAGATGTTCCATTTCACAGTGCTCCCTTCAAAATGCTAACGTATGTTATGTTTTGAGGATACCACAGATATTAACACTTGTCAACTGCAACCGGTACATTTTATGCACGAAGGCCTGAAGGGATTCGAACGCCGTAAATATCGGAGCGCTCTGGTATCTGCTGCAAATCCCCTCTGTTTGCTTTTGCAATTTTTTAGACGTTACAATATACTAGTACATTGTAACACATAAAACTTTCCGTGTATGGACTATGTCAGGCGTTGGCAAAGGATCCGATTGCCAGAAAGGTCAAGCTGGCAGACCTCCGGCACAATCTCGACGCCCGAAGGCTGAACGGCGTGCGATCCGGGAAATATGACCTGTATTTGCAGGCAGTTCGCTATCTGGAAAAAATCAGGTAGAGAACACTTTTATGCGGAACTGTCCGCATGGTATCAGCGCACTGGCCGCAGCAGGTGCAAAGAGCGCTTGAGAGACTGTCTGCCTTTGCGTGCCGGCGGTCGCCCGGGAGCTGCCGCCGGCCTCGTTCTGCTTTTGCGGACCGGTCATTCACGTTTCGATATCGTTCAGGAGTCGGAGGCTTCCCCGGCGAAGCTCTAAACGGCCTTCCCGCTGCATCGTGCCGAGCAGGCGCGAAAGAGCGCTGCGGTTCATGCCAAGGTACCGGGCCATCTGCTCGCGCGTCATTCCGGCGCAGACGATCTCGCCGGTTTTTCCCGCCTCCTGCCGCAGATACGCTTCCAGCCTTGTCCGACCGTCCGGAATGGACAGGAGGCGGATATGGCGCTGTAATGCCCAGTATTTCTCCGAGATCTCCTCCAGCAGATTGGACAGCAGCCGTGTGCAGTCGCTTCCGCCATCCTCCGCGCAGCAGCGGAGCAGTGCGTCCAGCGATAGAAACAGGATCTTGGACGGCCTTGCCGTGCGAAGCTCGACCGGGCTGCCGACCGTCCGGGCCGACATCAAAACATCCCCAAACAGTCCGCCTGCCTCGTGTACCGCGGAAAGGCTTTCCTGTCCATCCTGCGTGTACCGCCACGCCTCCACGCGCCCGGACAGCACGATCCCCGCATGGTCGATCCGCTCGCCCATGCCCCAGATCACGCTGTTTTTTCCAAAGCAGGCCGTGCGGGAGGAAAGCTTTTGCAGCAGCCTGTCCAGCCGCTCCGCAGGAAGCTCTGCGAAAAGCCTGTTTTGCAGCAGAATGCGCTTCTCTTCATCTGTCAGCATTTTGCTCTCCTTTTTGTTGCAGCTGCAACGTATTTTTTTGAATGACATTGCTATAATAGCAGCAAAATACAAGCTTGGGGAGATTTTTTATGAAAAAAACAGTCTGGATCGCGCGGACGGCGGTCTGCCTTGCGCTTCTGATCGCCATTCAGTTCCTTACCAAAAGCCTCGGCCAGCTGGTGACCGGCTCGTGCGTCAATCTGGTGCTGGCCATCGCGGCGCTGATCGGTGGCGTCTGGTCCGGCGTGACGGTCGCGGTCATTTCGCCGTTCTGCGCGTATCTGCTCGGTATCGGCCCGGCGTTTTTGCCGTTGGTGCCGTGCGTTTCGCTGGGCAACGCCGCCTACGCCGTCCTGTTTGCCCTGCTTGTCGGCAGATTCCTGCAAAAAAAGAAGCTGCCCGCCGCATATGGCAGCATGGTGCTGGCTGCCGCAGCAAAGTTTGCGGCGCTGTATCTCGTCCTTGTCCGGCTGGTGGCCCCGGCTGTCATCCCGGCAGCGAAGCTCAGCACCGTCACAGCGGCTTTTACCTGGCCGCAGCTTCTCACAGCCGTGATCGGCGGCGTGCTGGCCTGCCTGATCGCGCCGGTCCTCTGCCGCGCGCTTGAAAAGAAGAACTAACGCAGTCCGTTGGATGTCTCAGGCCGGGAATACTACAGCTTTCATTCATATTTAAGGACATTACTCATTTCATAAAGTCAGGAAAGGCATACGAACTCAATTGGAAGAACCAAGTTCGTATGCCTTTGTTTTGTCCAATTCCAGAGCTGGACGCTCCGGCTGCCTGAACGGCACACCCTGCGTTCCAGGCGCAGCGGTTTCAAATAACACCATCTGACCGCTGCTCAACGCAAGCGTCTATTCCAGTTCAAGCAGCGCTTTTTCATCGTCTTTTACAAGCTTCCCTTGACAACGATAACGTGTCCCTCAGTTTCCGATTTCATTTTACGCGCCAGGAAGCGTTTCGTCGGAAGGAGACGATGCTGATACAGAAACAGCGCCCGGCTCACGCCGGGCGCTGCTGCTTTATGGGGTTTTGGCGAAATTACTCGTCGATCTCGATGACGACGCCGGAACCAACGGTACGGCCGCCTTCACGGATAGCGAAGCGGAGGCCCTTCTCGATAGCGATCGGGGTGATCAGCTCGACCTTCATGTCGATGTTATCGCCAGGCATGCACATCTCAACGCCTTCGGGCAGGGAGATGATGCCGGTAACGTCAGTGGTTCTGAAGTAGAACTGCGGACGATAGTTGTTGAAGAACGGGGTGTGACGGCCGCCTTCGTCCTTGGACAGAACGTAGACCTGGCCAACGAACTTGGTGTGCGGATGGATGGAGCCGGGCTTGGACAGGACCTGGCCTCTTTCGATGGACTTCTTGTCGATGCCGCGGAGCAGAGCGCCGATGTTGTCGCCAGCCTCAGCGTAGTCCATGAGCTTGTGGAACATTTCGATGTCGGTGACGACGGTGGACTTCTTCTCGTCGGACAGGCCAACGATCTCGACGGGCTCGTTCTTCTTGATGACGCCGCGCTCGACACGACCGGTAGCGACAGTGCCGCGACCGGAGATGGTGAAGACGTCCTCAACCGGCATCAGGAAGGGCTGGTCAGCCTTGCGGTCCGGGGTCGGGATCCATGTGTCAACAGCCTGCATGAGCTCTTCGATGCAAGCATACTCGGGAGCCTTCGGGTCGGTGGACTCGGAAGCCAGAGCGTTCAGAGCGGAGCCGCGGATGATGGGGGTGTCGTCGCCCGGGAAGCCGTAGAAGGACAGAGTCTCGCGGACTTCCATCTCGACGAGCTCGAGCAGCTCTTCGTCGTCGACCTGGTCGCACTTGTTCAGGAAGACGAGGACGGAAGGAACGTTAACCTGACGGGCCAGAAGCAGATGCTCCTTGGTCTGAGCCATGGGGCCGTCGGAAGCAGCGATGACCAGGATCGCGCCGTCCATCTGAGCAGCGCCGGTGATCATGTTCTTGATGTAGTCAGCGTGGCCCGGGCAGTCAACGTGGGCATAATGACGGCCCTTGATTTCGACGTTGTCTTCGCCGGTCTTGTAGTTGTGGCCAATGCGGTCGTTGGTCTGGTACTCGACGTGAGCGGTGTTGATGGTGATGCCGCGCTCGCGCTCTTCCGGAGCCTTATCGATGGAAGAATAGTCGGTGTACTCAGCGTCGCCGAAGAAAGCCAGATACTTGGTGATGGCTGCGGTCAGCGTGGTCTTGCCATGGTCGATGTGGCCGATGGTGCCGACGTTGACATGGGGCTTATCCTTAATAAAATGCTGTTTTGCCATTTGGATTATCCTCCTTAGTTGATTCACTTACGGTATTATTTTTGCATCCTCTTCATCATACACGACATTTGCCGATTTGACAAGAAGAATTTCCAACGCAAACGGGATCTGGTGCGCTTAATATCCTTTGCGCTTCGAAATAACGGCATCTGCCAGATTCTTGGAGAGCTCCACATAGTGGCTCGGCTCCATGGTGAACTGGCCGCGGCCCTGCGTCCTCGAGCGGAGGTTGGTCGCATAGCCGAACATCTCGGAAAGCGGAACGAAGCAGTCGATCTGCTGCGCGCCGTTGCGCTGTGTGAGGCCCGCGATGTTGCCGCGCCGGGAGGTGACGTCGCCGATGACGTCGCCCATATACTCGTCGGGGACAATGATGCAGACCTTCATGATGGGTTCGAGAATGACGGGATCCGCCTTCTGGCAGGCCTCCTTGAACGCCATGGAACCGGCGATCTTGAACGCAAGCTCAGACGAGTCGACCTCGTGATAGGAGCCGTCGTACAGCGTGACCTTTACGTCGACCACGGGGAAGCCGGCCAGAACGCCCGCTTCCATCGCGCCGCGAATACCCTGCTCGACCGCGGGAATGAATTCCTTCGGGATAGAGCCGCCGACGGTGGCGTTGATGAACTCGAAGCCCTTGCCGCTCTCGTTGGGTTCGACGGTGATCTTGACATGGCCGTACTGGCCCTTGCCGCCGGACTGACGCGCATATTTCGTCTCCTGATTGACCTTCTTGCGAATGGTCTCTTTATAGGCGACCTGCGGCGCGCCGACGTTTGCCTCGACCTTGAACTCCCGGAGCAGGCGGTCAACGATAATTTCCAGATGAAGCTCACCCATGCCGGCGATGATCGTCTGGCCGGTCTCTTCATCGGTGTAGGTTTTGAATGTTGGGTCCTCTTCAGCAAGCTTCGAGAGCGCGATACCCATCTTTTCCTGCCCGGCCTTGGTCTTTGGCTCGATCGCCACGCGGATAACGGGCTCGGGGAAAACCATGTTTTCGAGCACGATGGGGTGCTTCTCGTCACAGAGCGTATCGCCCGTGGTGGTATTCTTCAGGCCGACGGCCGCGGCGATATCGCCGGAATAGACAACGGGGAGGTCTTCTCTGTGGTTCGCGTGCATGAGCAGGATTCTGCCCATACGCTCGCGCTGCTTTTTGTTGGTGTTCATGACGGTCTTGCCTGCCTCCAGCGAACCGGAGTACACACGGAAGAACGCCAGCTTGCCAACATAGGGATCCGTCATGATCTTGAAGGCCAGCGCGGCGAACGGAGCCTCGTCAGAGGGCTCGCGCGTTTCTTCCTCGTCGGTCTTCGGGTTGATGCCGGTAACTGCTTGTTTGTCCAGCGGGGACGGCATATACTCGACAATTGCATCCAGCAGTTCCTGAACGCCCTTATTTTTATAGGACGAGCCGCAGGTGACCGGAACGATCTTATATCCGATCGTCGCCCGGCGAAGCGCGGTGCGGATCATCTTTTCGGGGATGTCCTCACCCTCGAGGTACAGCGTCATGATCTGGTCGTCCTCGTCGGAGATCGACTCGAGCATATGGTCGCGGTACTGCTTTGCAAGCTCCTCCATATCAGCGGGGATGGCTTCCTCGCGCATATCCTTGCCGAGCTCGTCATAGAAGACGAATGCCTTCATCTTGATGAGATCGACCACGCCGCGGAAGGTATCTTCGCTTCCGATGGGCAGTTGGATGGGAACGGCGTTGCACTTGAGACGCTCGTCCATCATCTTCAGGACATTGAAGAAATCGGCACCCATCATGTCCATCTTGTTCACGTAAACAAGGCGCGGAACATGATACTGGTCGGCCTGTCTCCATACAGTCTCGGTCTGCGGCTCGACGCCGCCCTTGGCACACAGGACCGTCACAGCGCCGTCGAGCACACGCAAGGAGCGCTCGACCTCGACCGTAAAGTCCACATGGCCCGGAGTGTCGATGATGTTGATCCGCACGCCCTTCCAATGGCAGGTGGTAGCGGCAGAGGTGATCGTAATGCCACGCTCCTGCTCCTGCTCCATCCAGTCCATGGTCGCGGTGCCTTCGTGCGTTTCGCCGAGTCTGTAGTTGACACCGGTGTAGAACAAGATACGCTCAGTCGTCGTGGTCTTGCCTGCATCGATGTGTGCCATGATGCCAATATTTCTCGTATTCTCAAGTGAATATTGTCTTGGCATGCTGTTCTCCTTCTGTCATTACCAGCGGAAGTGAGAGAACGCCTTGTTGGCCTCGGCCATCTTGTGGGTGTCTTCACGCTTCTTGACAGCGGCACCCGTGTTGTTGCAGGCATCCATGAGCTCGCCGGCGAGGCGCTCTTTCATGGTCTTCTCACTTCTTGCACGGCTGTAGTTCGTCAGCCAGCGCAGTCCAAGGGTCTGGCGTCTTTCCGGGCGAACCTCGATCGGAACCTGATAGTTCGCACCGCCGACACGACGGGTCTTGACTTCCACGGCCGGCATGATATTTTCCATGGCGGTCTGGAAAGCCTCAAGGCCAGACTTGCCGGTCTTCTCCTCCACGATCTGGAACGCACCGTAGACGACCTTCTGGGCGACGCCCTTCTTGCCGTCGAGCATCACGCTGTTGACGAGCTTGGTCACCAGAACGCTGTTGTA
>OHSG01000359.1_pt1 | contig 22373 bp, 14 predicted proteins | sample 1578601 | NCBI WGS metagenome assembly OHSG01 (sample SAMEA3879534, study PRJEB24766) | human gut metagenome | biome: human-associated habitat; feature: feces | place: USA | collected 1985/1987
TCCACTCCGACACGCAGGAGCATACGGGAAAAAGCGATGCGTCTGCCAAGACCCGTCGCAACACATATGCCCTTTATCAGTTAAAGCCCGATCCCCAATACCATGAACTGCGCTATTCCAGCCTGTCCGAGCTGCAAAGTGCCGCAGATCACATGTTCAGCGATGTCCAGCATATTGTCCAAGCCTCAGAGGGCCTGCTGTTCCCGAGCAAGGCTGCTGTGGAGACGTACCTGGAAAGCAAGGGCTTGAGCACGGTTGCCTGCGCCGACCCGACATCCATCCATGTGGAAAATGAGGCCTTTCAGTCCGCGACCATCCATTTGGCCTGTGGGGATGGCGGATGCTGGATTGAAAGCTGTGAACAGGTTCCGTCTATTCAGACTGTGACGGAGAAACGCTATCATCTGGTGTATACCGGTGACTTGCCGGATGATTGTGTTTCACTTGAAGAACCTGATGCGCTCCTTGAAGACCTGTTTTTTCGCTTCAATAGCTGTCATCCCAAAGACTTTCATGGGCGCAGCATGAGTGTGAGTGACGTGGTAGCTCTGACAGTCAATGGACAAACCAGCTGTTACTATACGAACAGCATTAGCTTTATCAAGCTGCCGTCGTTCCTCTCTCCGGAGAATTCTCTGCGCAACACAGAGATGCTCATGGAAGACGATTACAACATGATCGACGGCATCCTCAACAACGGCTTGAAACCAGCCGAACATGAAACTTCCACACCCGGCAGGTCCAAGAAGACTGATGACGAGCGCAGGCTCAAGCACAGAAAACACAGGGATACCCCAGAACGATAAACCGGGAGGTGCCTATGATTCAATCCATCCAAGACTACGAAAACTGGCGCGACCGTCAGTACGACCTGCCCGAACCGGACAGCACAACGCCTGATGAACACGCGACCTATGCCTATTCCCACGACTATCCCGATGATACCAAGCTGGAATACGTCAGAGACGGCGAACACGCCGAGCTGCGTCTGTCCTTCACCTCGGAAGACCCGGACACCGGTGTTGAGGAAATGCTGCTTGGCAGTGACAACGGCGAATCCTTGCCGGAACTGGCCTCCGACCTTCGCGCCGACATATCCTCCTATCTGGACGCGCAGGACACCTCGTCTTTCTTCGAGCAGCAGGGGATTCCACAAGCGCCTGGTGACAGGGCGGCTCAATGGGATGATTTCACCCGCACCGCACTCTATGCCTTCGAGGCTATTCTGAAGGATGTAGAGCGCGGCATGGATACACAGCTCACATGGAAGCCCATCGAATCGGACAAGCGGGATTGGCTCTATTCTGCGCGTGATAAGCAGGACGCGGAACGCAGCTGTATCGGCCACCTGCGCGGAGATTTTGGCCGCGATGACAATGAATTCTGGACAAGCTGGTTTGATCACCAGATAGGTTTGAAAACTGTATCATTCCGGGATGAGCTGCAAGCGGTGGTCAATGGTTTTCACGAGGAAGGCGGACTCTTGCAGAGCTTTTCCAGCATGAGCAAGCTGTGCCGGAACGGTCTTCCCTGCGATACCAGCTATGGCTTTCATGCCGAGTCCCAGCATTACGAATACTGTCTGCGCTGTACGCCGCGCCGTGGAGATTACAACTTCTACCTCTACTGCTACGACAAAAGCGCCCAGCGGGTGCTTGCCCCCAAACAAGCTGCGGTGCAGCAGCCACCTGCGCATACCAAACCCAAATGCAAGACCAATGAAAAGGAGCGATAAAATGATGTACTTGATTGAACTGATGAATGCCCGGCATATGTCCCGTACCGATCTGAGCGACCTGAGCGGCGTGCCCGAATCCACGCTGCGCGACATTCTGACCGGCAAGGCACAGCTTGACCGCTGTGAGGCGGCGACGCTGTACAGCATCGCGGAGGCGCTGGATGTTTCCATCGAAGACATCCTGCTCAGCTATTGGGATGAGCTTGAGGAAGCCAACGCGCCTGATACCTTCGCCGTCCATGAGGAGGGCACCCTCATGCCCTTCTATCTGCTGGTTGACGCCACCCTGAGCAAGCTGCACAAGGAGGGTGATCTGGCCGTTATTAGACACATTCGTGCAAACGAATGGATTGAACAGTTTTGGGATGGCGGGCTGTATCGGGCAGCGCTGTTCCTGCTCGGCCTGACGGACTATCTGTGCAGGAGAAACGGTGTCAAGCCAGATTCCAAGTTTGACGCCTGCCGAAATGCGCGTCTGGACAGGGCGGTGTATGCTCTGCGGACGCTGGAAGAAAACGACGACGCCTGCGCCTTTGAGGAAGCCCGCTGCTATGCCGAGAACAATGCGATTCCTGAGCTTACGCGCTTCAATATCTACATGACGGAGGACGACATTCGCCAAATGGCGTGATGCTCCTCCGGCTCGGACGTGATTGTCCGGCCGGAGAATCGAGGTACTATGACTGAAAAACAGATACTCAAAAGCATCAAGGCGCTGGCTGCCGGTGAATGCGCGAACTATCACGGCGGCTTCTGTGCCGAAACCGACCGGCGCTGCCATCTGATCAACCCGAAATATGATTCCATCCGGGATGGCATGATCGACTGTGACTATTTTCTGGAGTGCGTTCTGCCCGCCAACTGGGAATTGAGCGATCTTGTCTCCTATGCGCTGTGGTATGACGAGGCGGAGGACGATGACCTGCCATCCAACATGAAGCGCTGCGAGGTATGCAAAGCCCTCTTTGTGCCTGCCAACGCCCGACAAAAGTATTGTAAGGGGTGTGCCGCCAAAGTGAATCGTGATCAAACGAGGGAACGGATGTATCTTCAGCGGCGAAATGTTTGATTTGAAGCCCTGTTTGGGGTCGAAAAAGCCTTGCAGCGCAACGCTTTTGAAAAACCAAAAACGCCTATTTTCGAGCAGGACGACCCGTTGATCGTCCTTGCTCGTTTTTCCTTTTGAAATCAAACGTTGGAGGTTAGAGGATTCATGAATCTTTATTTCTCGACTGAGGAAATCAATCTGCTTTGCATCTATGATGCCGGTGATCGGCGCAAAACCATCCGGTCGCTGCGCAACATGAAGCGCTATCTCATGTATGACGAAGACGAGCTTCGTTCCCTGACGGAAGGCGCAATCTCGAAGCTGAAAAACATGACGGATGCTGAATTCGATGAGCTGATCCGCGAAAACACATCGGATTTTTTCGACTTGGATTGACGGAACACGACTAATGGACAGGAGGACTCCCTATGGCAACGAAAGCACAGGTTTACGCAACGCTGGCTGATGATACCGCCCGAAAGATCACCGGCGATTACCTCGATTGGGCGGCTTTTCTGGATACATCATCCAGATTGTACAAGTACCCTTTTCACGATCAACTGCTGATCTATGCCCAGCGCCCGGATGCGACGGCCTGTGCCGAGTACGATATTTGGAATGATACGATGCGACGTTATATCCGGCGTGGCTCCAAGGGCATCGCGCTGCTCTCTCCTGGGCCTGGTGGCATGTCTGTCCGGTATGTCTTTGACGTATCGGATACCGGCGAACGCCGCGGCTCCCGAAGGGTTGAACCCTGGGTGCTGGCAGAAGGCAATATGGAGCCTGTCAAGCAGATGCTGGAAAACGCGTACTACGCTGACGCCTCCATGCCCTTATCCGGCCAGATCGGCCAGATCGCAACGCAGCAGGCGTTAGCCTATTGGCGCGAGCATAGGCGGGACATCATCGACAGCGTTGACGGTTCGTATCTTTCGGAGTACGATGAATTCAACATCGGGGCTTCCTTCCGGAAAGCCGCCGCTGCCAGCATCTCCTACAGCCTCCAGGCGCGCTGCGGACTGGAGCCGGAGCTTTTCCGGGAGGATTTCACCGAGGTGCTTGACTGGAACACACCCGCAACTGTGGCGGAGCTTGGCAAAGCAGTTAGCGAGATTTCAGGCCAGGTGCTGCGCCAAATCGAAAAGACCATCCGACAAGTGGAAAGGAGTATGGAGCATGAGCGAACTGATTTACAGGAAGAACGGGGACTATCTGCTGCCCGACCTGGGTCTGACCGAAGCGGAACGCAAGCCGCTGGGCAAGTACGGGGGGATGCGGCAGCGCTACCTGGAGGAGAGCCGTCCGGGCCTGTATACGAGGCTGCTCCTCAGCGGCAACCTGATGACGCACCTTCAGGAGATCGAGGAGACGGCCCAGAACCGTCTGGACAACCTGATGAGCCATTTGACGCAGGAAGCGGGCGTGACGGAGGAACTCAAAGCCCAGAATCAGATGGCGTGGGTGGGGCTGATGAACAACTGCAAGGCTCAAGCGGAAGAGATGATCCTGTCGGAGCTGATTTACGCCTGACGGACTATGAGCCGCAATCAGAGCAGCTGAGCTTCATCCTCCCGACAGAATCGGAACAAATTCAAATCATTGACAGCATGGAAGCGGAGAGCATCGGAATGATGCCCTTCGCTTCTTTGATTTCCCAGGAAGTCGTGGATGAATTCCTGCGTGTCGGCGGCAATTCGGACAATCTCAGGCTGGCCATCGGCACGGCCATAATGAAGCAGCTTTCCACTGAATCCGTTGCGGACTACATGTGCCGGAGCTTTCATGGTGGAAACGGCCTGAAGGTAGATGGCAGGCAGTACAGCGCCTGGTACGATGAGGATGGTATTCACTTTTCGCTGGGAAAATCTGCCCGATACGTAACCATGGCGCAGACCCTATCGTGGGAGGATGCCGCCAAACGGGTCGGAGAACTCATGGAATCAGGACAATACATGAGCATGATGGAGCTTGCTGCTGCCCCTGCGCATGAGCGCGCTGCACTATCCCAGAGCTTGTGGTATATGTACAGCGAGACGGCACCGGAAGCTCAAGGCTTTTTCCCTTCCATTGAAGCGATTCACGGCGGCGGCTTTCCTGAAGAAACCAGCCGTTTGGCTGATCGGCTTGCAGACCCGCAATTTCTATCTACCCTCACTGCTGAGGTAGAGCGCTTTGCAGAAGCATATGAAGAGAATCACGACCTGATGCGGTTCCACTACCATCGCCCCGAACAGGTCTTGCAGGCATTGAAGGAGCTGACGCTCCCTCGTAGGGAGTACGATTCCCTGCTGACGGAGGTCTCGCGTCCCGATGGTTTCATTACAGAGGATGAGCTTGGCGCTTTTCTTTCGTCTGGGAGCAGCATGGAGGGTGGAAAGGATCGGATTTACCGTTACTTTACGGATATTCCCGCCCATTCCACGAAGGAAAAAGCGGATTTCCTCAAGTGTGAATACGGCATTGGCGGGCGTTCACACGCACTTTCGAGGAGCGATGGCAGTTCGGAGAGCCACGACAGCAAGGGCATTAAGCTCACGAAAAAAGGCTGTCCCGAGGTTCATCTGAACTGGAACGAGGCAGCCAAGCGAATTGATAGGCTCGTCAGTCTGCATCGGTATCTGACGCCAGAAGAAAAAGCTCAGTTTCAGCAAAGTGCCCAGCGCAATTCCCTCTTTGACACCTACAAGGTGGTCAAGGAAAGCCACCCCGACGATATGGTGCTGTTTCAGGTGGGTGAATTCTATGAATTATACGGCGAGGATGCTCGGACTGCCGCCTCTATGCTGGGGCTGACGCTGACCTCCCGCCTTGTTCCCGGAGCGGGGCGAGTGGATATGTGCGGTATTCCCGCCCACCAACTGGAGCAGTATGTAGAGCAGCTCCGGGACAAATATGATGTGACGATCTCCGCTGTTGACTGGGACAGCCAGGAGCGCCGTGTGTCATCCCGTCCATCGATTGACCATGAGGCGGAACGAGACATTGACGCCTACGAAGCCGAATTCGGGGCAGACGGCACACGGGTCTTTGGGAGCAGCACAATAAGGTCGGAAGATACATCCACGCCGTCTCGTACTGAGATCACCCAGGCAGACATTGACGCGGCCATCCAGGAATGGAACGGCGATACATCAAGCAAGCGCGCCGTTGTGCGCCGACTGCGGGAAGGGGCTTCCCGCGCAGATATGCTCCATGTACTCCGGGAGGAGTACGGCGATGATCTTCCATCGTTCCCGGTCAATGGCGTAAGTGGTGCGGGGGACATTCCCTGGGAGGAAATCCGCGACCGTGTGCTTAATTTGATTGAAGAAGATCGTTTTTTTACTGTAGAAGAACAGGACGCTCTGGAGGACATTGACCCCGTTTATATCCGAGAACGGCTGGCCGAATCCGGCATTGAAGGCGGAAAAGTCGTTGACCAGGAGAAGTTTGCCCAAAATCCGTTCATCCGGCAGGTTGAGCAGACTGTTGCCCAGATTATTCAGGAGGAAGCCGAACCAGAAGAATCGGAACAATCGCAAGGCACTTCGCCCACGGTACGGGAAGTTTACGAGCAGTTTCTACCTATTGTTAAGAGCCTTGTATTGGAAGATGAGGCTTATCAAAATGCCTGCAAAAATTCGGACAGAGAGAACGCTTATCTGGAAGGAGAAGCTGCTATTAAGCGAGTCGTGGCCACGATTCAGGATGCCCGCTTTATTGATCTGTACTATGGACTGGACAACTTTCACAACAGATTGCATAGCGACATTATACAAGCCACCTACCCTGAATTGTCTCAGCCTTTGCCGGATTTGACTGAACAACCTACCGTCCAGGCACCCGCCTATCAGGTGGGCGATACGGTCTATCTGGAAGATGGGAAACCTTTTATCATCGAGCGAATCAGCCCGTTGGGCATCGAGCTGCGCGACCCGTCGCTGACTTATCCCATTCTCCGGGCAGAAAGTCAGGAGAGCTTTGCCCGGCTCATGGAGCGATATCCGCAGCCTCAGAAGCAGCCGGAAATCACCTCCGAAACGGTCGCTGTTTACCCCGCCAAACAGAACGGTCTGCCCTATGATATCGTCATTGAGCGGATGCACACAGCACCCCAGAAGGAACGCCCTGAGCAGTCCACCACGCAGAACTTTCGTATCACCGACAACCACTTGGGCGAGGGCGGCGCGAAAACCAAGTTTGGCTACAATATCGCGGCTATTCGCACGCTCAAGCAAATCGAGGCCGAAGGGCGAACAGCGACGCCAGATGAGCAAGAGGTGCTGTCTCGATATGTGGGCTGGGGTGGTCTGGCGGATGCCTTTGACGCGAGCAAGCCCGCGTGGACAGACGAATACCGGCAGCTCGCCGCAATCCTGACCCCGCAAGAATACGAAGCGGCCCGCGCCTCCACACTCAACAGTCACTATACCAGTCCCACCGTGATTCAGGCTATCTATGATGCGGTGGGCAATATGGGCTTTACTTCTGGAAATATTCTGGAGCCGTCTATGGGCGTGGGCAACTTCTTCGGAATGCTCCCGGAAGCTATGCAAAGCAGCCGCCTGTACGGCGTAGAGCTGGACGGCATCACCGGACGCATCGCCCAGCAGCTCTATCCCAAGGCGAATATCACGGTCGCGGGCTTTGAAACCACGGACAGACGGGACTTCTTTGACATCGCCATCGGCAACGTGCCATTCGGCAACTACAAGGTCAACGACCGGGCTTATAACAAGCTCGGTTTTTCTATTCACAACTACTTTTTCGCCAAGGCCATTGACCAGGTGCGTCCCGGCGGCGTGATTGCCTTTGTCACTTCCCGCTATACCCTCGATCAACAGTCCCCGGAGGTTCGCAAGTACATCGCCCAGCGCGCGGAGCTGCTGGGCGCGATTCGCCTGCCGAACAACGCTTTCCGCGCCAATGCCGGAACGGATGTCGTCTCGGACATCATCTTCCTCCAAAAACGGGATCATCCGATTGACATCGAACCTGATTGGGTGCATCTCGGCCAGAACAAGGATGGTTTTTCCATCAACAGTTACTTTGTCGATCATCCGGAGATGATTCTGGGCATTCAGAGCAGGGAAAACACGCAGTATGGCCGTCAGGATTTCACGGTTCTTCCCGTTGAAGGAGCAAGTCTCGCGGATCAGCTGCATGAGGCCATCCAGCATATCCATGGCAACTACCAGGAAGCGGCACTGCCCGACCTCGGTGAAAACGAAACAATCGACGAGTCCATTCCCGCCGATCCCAATGTACGCAATTTCTCGTATGCCGTCGTGGATGGCCAGGTCTACTACCGGGAAAACAGCCGAATGGTCAGGCCAAGCCTGAACCAGACTGCCCAGGAGCGCGTGAAAGGCATGGTTGAACTGCGCGATCAGGTGCATCGGCTGATTGACGCACAGCTCGACGAACACAGCGATGAAGAGATCGCCGTCATGCAGCAGGAGCTGAACCGGACGTATGATGCGTATTCAGCAAAATATGGCCTCATCAACGACCGCGCCAACCGCCTGGCCTTTTCGGACGATTCCTCGTATTATCTGCTCTGTTCGCTTGAGATTCTGGATGAGGAGCATCGCCTCAAAGGCAAGGCGGACATGTTTACCAAGCGGACGATCAGGCAGAGACACAGTATCGACCATGCGGACACAGCTTCCGACGCGCTGGCTGTGTCCATCGGGGAGCGGGCAAAGGTCGATCTCCCCTTTATGTCGCGGCTGACAGGCAAGGACGAAAAACAGCTTGCCGAAGAGCTCACCGGCGTGATCTACCGCATCCCCGGTACGGATGCGCAATATGTCACGGCAGATGAATACCTTTCGGGCAATGTACGTCAAAAGCTGCGCGAAGCAAAGCTGGCAGCGCAGTCTGACGCTTCCTTCCAGACCAACGTGACGGCGCTCACTGCCGCCCAGCCCAAAGACCTGGAGGCATCGGAGATCGACGTCAGGCTCGGCGCGACGTGGATTTCGCCGGACTATATTCAGGATTTCATGTATGAGCTGCTCAATACGCCATACTACCAGCGCCGCGCGATTGACGTGCATTTTTCGCCCCATACCGCCGAGTGGCGCATCAACGGCAAAACGGTTGTTTCGCGCAGCAACGTCGCCGCGTATGCTTCCTACGGCACAGACCGGGCGAATGCGTATAAGCTCTTAGAAGATGCGCTGAATCTGCGAGATACGCGCATCTTTGACACCATTCAGAATGCGGATGGCAAGGAGCAGCGCGTACTGAACCAGAAAGCCACTACCCTTGCCCAACAAAAGCAACAGGCCATTAAAGACGCTTTCCGTGAGTGGATATGGAAACAGCCGACCCGGAGAGAAACGCTTGTGAAGGAATACAACGAACGATTCAACTCGATCAGACCCCGTGCGTATGACGGACAGCATATCGTATTTTCCGGCATGAACCCGGAAATCACGCTCCGCGAGCATCAGCGGAGTGCCGTCGCTCACATCCTGTATGGCGGCAATACATTGCTTGCACACCAGGTAGGGGCAGGGAAGACGTTCGAGATGGTCGCCGCGGCAATGGAAAGCAAGAGACTGGGCCTCTGCCAAAAGAGCATGTTCGTCGTGCCGAATCACTTGACGGAGCAGTGGGCTTCTGAATTCCTGCGTCTCTATCCTTCCGCAAGGATTCTGGTCACAACAAAAAAAGATTTTGAAACGAGCAACCGCAAGAAATTCTGTGCGCGTATCGCTACCGGGGACTATGACGCGGTCATCATCGGCCACTCCCAGTTTGAAAAAATCCCCGTCTCCCATGAACGTCAGGAACAGCTGCTTCAGGATCAGATTGACGAAATCATGATGGGCATCACGGAACTCAAGGAGAGCAACGGAGAGCGTTTTTCAATCAAGCAATTGGAGAAGTCCAAAAAGCAGCTGGAAACCAAGCTCCAGAAGCTGAAAGCGGAGGAGAGGAAGGACGATGTTGTAACCTTTGAACAGCTCGGTGTAGATCGGCTCTACGTGGACGAGGCACACTCCTACAAAAACCTCTTTCTGTACACCAAGATGCGCAATGTTGCCGGCATCTCCGCTACGGAAGCACAGAAATCCTCTGATATGTTCATGAAGTGTCGGTACATGGATCAATTAACCGGCGGGCGAGGCGTAATCTTCGCGACAGGCACGCCTGTCTCCAACAGCATGACGGAATTGTATACGATGCAGCGGTATCTGCAATATGCCGCGTTGCAACGTAGCGGCATGACCCATTTTGACGCCTGGGCATCCACCTTTGGCGAGACGGCGACGGCAATCGAATTGGCCCCTGAGGGTACTGGTTATCGGGCCAGAACAAGGTTCAGTAAATTTTTCAATCTCCCTGAACTCATGAACGTATTCAAGGAAGTCGCTGATATCAAAACGGCGGATCAGCTTCATTTGCCTACACCTGAAGCCCATTACGAGACCATCGCCGTCAAGCCCAGCCCGCAGCAGCAGGAGCTGGTGCAGGCCCTATCCGAACGCGCCGCGGCGGTTCATCAGAAACTCGTTGACCCCTCCGAGGACAACATGCTCAAGATCACGGGCGACGGGCGCAAGCTGGGCCTCGATCAGCGGCTCATCAATCCGCTACTGCCCGACGACCCGGACAGCAAGGTCAACGCCTGCGTGCGCAACATCTTCCGAATTTGGGATGAGAGCAAAGGGCAGAGGCTGACACAGTTGGTCTTTTGCGATATTTCAACGCCCAAGCCCGTTTCAGGCGACCAGATGTCGGAATTCAACGTCTATGACGACATCCGGGCCAAGCTGATCGCGCAGGGCGTCCCAAAGGAAGAAATCGCATTCATCCATGATGCGGATACGGAGGTAAAAAAGAAGGAACTGTTCGCTAAGGTTCGTTCTGGTCAGGTGCGCGTGCTCATGGGCAGTACCGCTAAAATGGGCGCGGGCACCAATGTTCAGGACAGGCTCATCGCCCAGCATGATCTGGATTGTCCCTGGCGTCCTGGTGATCTGGAGCAGCGTGCGGGTCGTATCGTCCGTCAGGGCAACCGCAATGAAAAAGTGTTCATCTATCGGTATGTGACAGAGGCCACCTTTGACGCCTACCTCTGGCAGACGGTCGAAAACAAACAAAAATTTATCTCGCAGATCATGACCAGCAAAAGCCCTGTTCGTTCCTGTGATGACATGGACGAAACCGCGCTTTCGTATGCTGAAATCAAGGCGCTGTGTGCCGGCGATCCCCGTATAAAAGAAAAGATGGTGCGCCCGTAAGGGTGCGTATTAAAGACCGCCTTTAGCAAGCGGTAGGTAAAGATATCCAGAAAGGATGGTGACAAGGAAACAACCTATCATTCCGCAGCTTATCCGGATGGGGAAACCCGATGGGGAGTGCAGCATGCTGTTGCCGAATAATATCGGCGGATGTACAGCGGTATATAAAGTCTCCTAAAGCCCGCTGTACATGGGAATGAAAATCTGCGTATGAGGATGAAAGCTGAATTGCCTGATACGATAGCCAGAGCCGGGGGAAATCGCGCCCTGCATACGAAAGGAACTGTAACGTATGCTGCTTCGTTGCCTGTTCTTCCATTTTGGACAGGCAAGTGATATCCGAAGCACAGCAACCTCAAGACAGAGGTAAATGGCGAAAGTCGCATCCGACAACGCAGAACGCTACTTTAATACGTGCTACCGGGGATAACCTAAACCCAGCAATGGGCATGGTTACACAGCTTCCATAGTAGTCCGCTAACCCTGAATTGACAGGGAATGCCGTAAAAACGGATGCAGGTAATTCTGCTACATGGCGAAGGGAAGCAGTTTACACTTTAATACAAAGAGAAAGGATGGTGCGTGAGGCACTATGAGAAATCCGATTGATGTATTGAATAGTCTAAGCGATAAATCGAAGAACCCCACATACAGATTTGAACGGCTATACCGAAATCTGTACAACCCGGAGTTTTATATGCTTGCCTATAAGAACATCTACGCAAACGAGGGCAGCATGACACCGGGTATGGATGGTACAACTCTGGACGGTATGAGCAGCCGCAGAATTGATGGGATTATCGCATCCCTGAAAGACCGTAGCTATCAACCGAATCCGGCCCGGCGGGAATACATCCCCAAGAAAAGCGACCCTAACAAGAAAAGGCCGCTGGGCATCCCGTCCGCAAATGACAAGCTGGTGCAAGAGGTTGTCCGTCTGATACTGGAAAGCATTTATGAGCCCAACTTCTCTGAAAACTCCCATGGATTTCGTCCTCGGAAAAGCTGCGAAAAGCGCAGGAAACGCAGGTTTGTAGAGGGCGACATCAAAGCTTGCTTTGACAGCTTTGACCATCATGTGCTGATTGATATTCTGCGCCGCCGCATTGCCGATGAAGCTTTCATTGCGCTGATGTGGAAGTTCCTAAAGGCTGGATATATGGAACAGTGGGAGTACCACAAGACCTACTCCGGCACGCCGCAGGGCTCAGGTATCAGTCCAATTCTTGCAAACATCTACTTGAATGAGTTAGATAGGCACATTGCGGACTACAAGGCAAGTTTCGACCAAGGAAGCTCCCTGAAACGAAAAGCAAATCCTGAATATGAGCGTTTGAGTGGTAAAATCGAGCGTACAAAACGCAGAAACGCAAAGATATGGGATGAGCTTGACGAGGCAGAGCGCAAGCAGAAAGCCGCAGCTCTAAGGAATATGAAAACGGAGCAAAGGAAACTGCCAAGGTCTGACCCATTTGATGCAAACTACAAAAGTTTGCAATATATTCGCTACGCCGATGATTTCATCATTGGCATCATAGGCAGCAAGGAGGACGCAGAAGCGGTCAAATCCGATTTGGCATCCTACCTAAGCGAGAAGTTGAAGCTTACGCTGTCAGCAGAGAAAACCAAAATCACGCATACGTCTGAATTTGCCCGTTTCCTTGGCTACGACATCACGGTATCCAGAAGTCAGGAAATAAAAAAGAGCAAAAAGGGCTACAAATCGCGTGTGTATTCAGCGGTAGTAAAACTTTATACGCCACACGAAAAATACAAGGCAAAGCTGCTGGAGCTGGGCGCAATCCGTATCAAAAAAGACAGCATCGGACAGGAGCACTGGAAAGCCATCCACAGAGGAAAACTCATAAACAGGACAGACATTGAAATTCTCAGCAAGTACAATGCGGAGGTCAGAGGATTGGCTAACTACTATGCGCTGGCCTGTAACCCTACGGCGTTGGCGCATTTCTCAAGTCTCATGAAGTACAGCATGCTGAAAACCTTTGCGGCAAAATACCGCACCAAGGTGAGTAAAATCAAAGCCCGTTATGTTAAAAATGGCGACTTTACGGTAGCCTATGAGACGAAATCCGGGCGGAAAGAAAGCGTGTACTACAACAAGGGATTCAAACGCAAAACGGAACCGTTTTTCGGGCAAATAGACCTGTTGGAGACTTACAAAAGGTACGCGAAGCCCAATGGACTGCTGCGTAAACTCAGAGCTAAGACCTGTGAACTGTGCGGCGCGTTCTGCGACGACATTGAAATTCATCAGGTAAAGCGCCTCAAAGACCTGACCGGGAATACGGCATGGGAAGAACTCATGCGAGCCCGACACCGCAAAACACTGGCAGTCTGTCCTGCCTGTCATTCACAAATCCATTCTTCGATGAAGTCGTAAGACGAACGTAAACGGAGAGCCGTGTGCGCCGAGAGGTGCCCGCACGGTTCGGGAGGGAGTCGGGATTCCCGGCTTACCTCATGATTTGGATGTGGATGTTGCGAGGCTGAAGCTGATGAAGGCCGATCATCTGAGTAAACAGTATCGGCTTGAGGATCAGCTGCTCAAGGATTTCCCGCAGGAAATCGAGCGCGATACCCAGCTGATTGCCGGCTTTGAAAAGGATATTGCCACGATTGAGGCGCATCCGCTTCCGCAGGAGGATTTTGTGGGCATGATGGTGGGCGGCAAACTGATTCTGGACAAGGAGGAAGCTGGCAAAGCCATTCTTGCGGCATGCAAGGAAGCCGCTAAGGGTATGGACGCCGAGTTTGGCTCCTATCGAGGATTGACGATGAGCATCTCTTATGATTCCTTCATTAACAAATTTCAGCTCATCCTTCATGGTTCCGTCTCCCACCGCATGGATGTTGGCAATGATGCAAGAGGCAACATCACCCGTCTTGACAACACCATCGCACAAATTCCAAAGCGTATGGAAGAAACGGCTGCGCGTCTTGCCGCCGTGCGCCAGCAGGTTGCCGACGCTAAAGAGGAAGCCGGCAAGCCGTTTCCTCAAGAGGATGAACTAAAAACCAAGAGCGCACGCCTGGCAGAGCTGAATGCAGCACTGGATATTGACAAAACAACTGCAACAAAGCAGCAGGAGAAGCCTCGTCGGGGCGAGGAACGATGAGCGGAAACGTCATTTTCTTTGCGAATCGAGGTGATCTATGAATCTGTTTGAATCCGTAAAAAGCAGCATAACCACGCGAGAAGCTGCCGAGCACTACGGCATTCATGTTGGCAGGAGCGGCATGTGCCGATGCCCATTTCACAATGACAGGATACCCAGTATGAAGGCGGACGAACGCTTTCATTGCTTTGGATGTCAGGCGGATGGTGATGTCATCAGCTTCACCAGCCGCCTTTTCGATCTTTCTCCCAAAGACGCTGCGCTGAAACTGGCTTCGGATTTTGGCATTGCTTATGACGAGCACCTGCCTTTGTATATTGTCAGAAAGCATCCTGAAATCAGCAAAGAAGAAAGGTTCCAGCATCAGGCGTCCTACTGCTTCAGTGAACTGGCAGCTTACAGAAATCAGTTGGTGCAATGGCAGGAGCAGTATGCTCCGCAATCTCCAGACGACGACCTTCATCCCCGATTTCTGGAAGCGCTACATCATCTGGATGATGTAGAGTATCAGCTCGATGTGCTGCAATATGGAACAGATCAGGAAAGGCAGGAAGCCGTTCAGGAATACATGCAGAACCAAACAAAACCCCAGGAGGTAACGACTATGAGAAAAGACTTCGATCCTATCCCCGTATATTATGAAACCGCTGCCCATGCGCGCGAACATGGCGAACTCGATCTGTTTCGACTTTCACATCAAGAGAACATCGCCTGTAAAAGGGACATAGAGGATGCGATTGCCCGCCATTTTGACGGCATGCATCTGGACAATGAAGCGGTCACAGAAGTCCTCGACCAATACGGAGAGGAGCGCGTCTCCGTTGTGCTTGCGGCGACTGTTCAGATCAGAGGCTGGGATGGCCGCTTTTCTTCTTCCAACAAGGATTGGGCCTGTTCAGTCACTTTGCCGGAAGCGCAAGCAGCGAACGGCCTTGATCGCCGGGATGATTACACCGTGGCTTCTCATTCCACCGTTCTGGACGGTTTCATCCGGCTTGCCCGCAAAGAGATCAAGGAGCGAAGGCGATCTCTTAGCGAAGAAAAGAGCAGTCCGGCGACCATGCCTGAAACCAAAACACCCAAGCACAAATCCCACGACATGGAGAGATAGGTGATGAACTCAAATGGGTGAAAAGCGATTTGCGATATTGCTCACCGATACGCAGCATGTAAAGGTCTTGGTGTGTGATTTCCCAAAAGAGATACTGCTCGGTCGCATTCGAGAAACTGATGAATCTTCACGACGACAGCCTTGCAGAAAAGGCAGTATGGAGAGATAATCATGGTGGAAAAGGAAAAACGGCTGATCCAGCACAACTTCAAGACCACCGAAACTGAAGCGGAGATCATCAAGAAGAAGATGAAGTCCCTTGGTATCACGAACACGTCCGCCTTCCTTCGGTCGATGGTGCTCAATGGCTACATTCTAAAGCTGGATCTTCCGCAAATCCGCGAAATGATACGCCTGCTGAGCAACATGACCAACAATCTCAACCAGATTGCAAAGCGTATGAACGCTCATGGGCAAATCTACGAAACCGAAATCGACGAGATCATTCAGAAGCAGGATGAGCTATGGAAGATGATAAACCGGCTGCTGACCGTCTTGGAGCGAACAGCATAACGAGGAGGAACATCCCATGATCAAGACTACACTGCGAATCGCGCTGACCCCCGCCATCCTGATCGTCAGATTGCTGCTCGGACTGACCGCCTTCATTACGTCCATCGCTTCCTCGATCCTCGGTTTGACCGTATCCCTGTTTGCCCTCTTGTCCTTGGTTGAGTTCTTCATTGGATACTGGCAAAACGGTATTGCGTTCCTAGTGCTTGCGCTTCTGGTCAGTCCCATTGGACTGCCTGCTATCGCCAACCTGCTGCTGAACAGGCTGGATCACATGATCGGTTTCCTGGAAGGTCTTCTTTGCTAAAAGCACATCACGCGGCGATTTGTGTTCATCACAGATCGCCGCTTTTCATTTATACTGAGGAGGAGTTCATGGCAACAACCCGCATTATGTCGATGCACATCAACAAAGGAAAGACGATCTCGCAATGCTTGAAGGAGCGAGTTGAATATATCAAGAATCCGGATAAGACGGAGGGCGGCGAACTCATCTCATCCTACGCCTGTTCTCCCGAAACCGCTGACCACGAATTTCTGCTTGCGCGCAATGCGTATCTTGCCAATACCGGCAGACAGATTCATAATGAAGTGATCGCTTATCAGCTCCGCCAGTCCTTCAAGCCTGGCGAGGTTACGCCGGAGGAAGCGAATCAAATCGGATACGAGCTGGCCTCCGAATTGCTGAAGGGCGACTATGCGTTTATCGTAGCCACCCATACAGACCGCAAACACATTCATAATCATATTGCGTTTTGCTCGGTTTCGCTGGAATGCACGCACAAATTCAGAGATGTTATCCGTTCAGGAAAACTGGTGGCCGAGCTTAGCGACAAGATCTGCGAGGAGCATCGCCTATCCGTAATCAAGAACCCGCAGGACAAAACCGTTTCCTATGATAAGTGGCTGGGGAACAACGCAAAAACCAGCGGCCGCGATTGGCTGCGAATGACGATTGACGCTGCGCTGCGAATGCAGCCAGATGGATTTGATGCGCTAATGCAATTGCTTGAAGACGCCGGATGCTGGATTAAGCGAGGCGCTCAAATCAGCATCAAACCTCCCAATGGAAAGCGTTATGTTCGTCTGGATACGTTGGGAGCGGAGTATACAGAAGCTGCCCTGCGTTCTGCGCTTACCGGTCATCGTGTTCATATTCCCAAGGTACCAAGAAGTCAGTTCACGCCCAGTCAGGTGGAACTGCTGATTGACATTGAAGCAAAGCTCCGTGCAGGCAAAGGAAAAGGTTATCAGCGTTGGGCAGAAAGGCACAACACAGACGCCGTTGCCAAGTCGATGATCTATCTAAAGGAGCACCATATTTCTTCCTATGACGAGCTTGAGGAGAAATTGCGCTCCGCACTTGCCAGCCGAAATGCGCTCAAGGATAGAATCCGAACCGCTCAATCACAGATGACTGAGATTCGCAACCAGCGGAATGCGATTCTTAGTTACCGCAAAACCAAAGACATCTATACACAATATCGGGAATCGGGCTGGTCGCCAGCGTTCTATCGGGAGCACAAAGCAGAGATCGAAGCACACAAAAAGGCACAGGCCATCTACAGTGCCGCTGATGGAAAGCTGCCGACATTGGCCGAGCTTTCAGAGGAATTTGACCGACTGCTTAATCAGAAACGCGAAGACAGCGAAGTTCTCTCTCAACATAACACGGAACTTCGCGATCTTCGTCATATCAAAACCAACCTCGATACCCTCTTATCCGATGAGGATTATGAGGCCGATCTACACAACCACGCTATACCTTCCGAACCCGATCAGCACCGCAGCTGTGAATCTGTGGAGCGATAGACGAAAGCCCTATGCCTTTCTGCGTCAAAAGCGATTAGGCATAGGGCTTTTTTCTTTTGGAGTGGGCGTAAGCCCAAACGGAGAATGCGCAAGCATTCTTCATAACCGCAGAGCATGCTCTGCTTAAAGGGGATTGGGGGCAGGTGCCACCAACAAGCAAAGTGCAAAAAGTATAACGTTTGCCCTGCTTGCACCGATTATCTCAAATTTGACATAACAATGCCAAATCAGTATGAAATCTCTCCAATCAGCTCATTGGCTTCATTGATAAATCCTTTCCAGATCACTTCAGATTCGGAGTACTTATAAACAGCTGCAACCCATTGACCGCCCGCGTCAACAAAGAAAACTCCCCTGTGTTCACATCAATAAATTGAGAATAATGGTCTTTTGCTTCTAACAACACGCCATCTCTCATGCCATCGAATCGCACCCCGTTTTGCACCCATACTTCACCTTCGCGGCCAGTTACATAAGTTTGATAGCGCCTTGCTGAATCACTCATATATTCGTCTACTTTTTTCCAAGTCCCCGATAGAGTATCTACATCGTCACCATGTTTAATTATGGCTTCCACTGAGTCTGTCAGGTTGTCTCCCTGTTTTGCAATATCAGAAACCTCATCAGCACGCTTTCCCAAATCGGTAACAACATCGATCACATCATCAGCTTTGCTTATGGCGTTTCCGGATGCATCGACCAAATTGTCAACGTTTTTGATTACGGTACCCGTAGCGTCAATAAACTCATCTCCGTGCTTAAAGACGGGCTTTAATGATCCCAGAACGGGAATAAAGCCAATAAGATCAACCGCAACCCATCCTGCATTCCCCAAAGAAGGTTTATACCAGAATTGCTGTGCGCTATAAGTAAGATCACGAATATCTGTTATCGTGTCAGCAACAGGAATAAAGCTAACGCCGATTTGTGCCGCTGTGCCAACTAATGTAGTTTCTTCAGCATAATCCCCCTTTATAGCCTGATCAAGTGCCTGACCAACCGCCACTCCTGCCCGCTGCCAGAAAGAGGGCTCCCAAGCTTGCAGCATAGCCTGTTCCTAGTTGGCGTTGATAATATTCTGAATCCCTTCTGCTGTGGTTATAGTAACAGTACTGCCATCAGGTAAGGTGGCTGTTGCAGAACCGTTTGCAATCAGATCCATAACACCACGAATCATGATGGAATCACCGTATTCCATAATGAAGGAAATGATCTCTGCCTGTGTATAGGTTCCATGGGGTAAAACAATATGACCATAAGGATTTTTCGTAGTATGTAAGACCATTCCACCTTCAACAGTATACATCTGTTCGGTTCTGTTAATACTTGTGCTATTTGTGTTATCATCAAGTCCTAAGAACTTAGCACAGGCTCTTCGAATGATTTCATTCTTTTCAGCTTCGGAAACCGGTCGAGTTTCTTCAAGTGCACGGATTTCCTCTTGTGCTTCGGCAAGGCTTTCTTTTGCCTTTTGCCAAGCTGATGTTGCCGCATCTACAACAGGCATGATGACATTCTTTACAGCCTTTGCAACGCTTTTCACCTTTGAAATCACAGTATTGACAACGGTCTCTCCTACTAAGGCACTAGCAACTTTTTTGATGCCATTGCCAATAGCGCTGGCCGCTTTCTTCACGGTGTTGCCAATGGAAGACAACACATTACTCAGGCTACTTGCCTGTAATCCGTCCGCATCGATAAAGCTAATAGGGTTATTAAAAGTGAACAGATATGCATTGAAGGAATAGGTGATTAGCGGATTGGGAGGATAAATATCCTTCTGGCTGAACCTGCCTAAGGCAGGCTCATACAGCCTTGCGCGCAGATTCAGCATGCCGGTAGCTGCGTCATAGGCTTCGGCATTGTAGGTGAATCCGCTGACCTTCACGCCGCCCATCTGCTCGCCAAAGGCAGTGTAGGCGAAGGACTGCACCTTTACGCTGATATCCGGCAAAGCGGAGGATACCGCTGCACCCGCAACAGGAGCAGAGATGGTCTGGACAACCGACCCGCGGCCGTCGTAGACATAGCGGGTTACGCCGTTTTCATTGTACGCCGCAATGCGCTCCAGGCCGTAGGCATAGGCCGTCGTGGCGGAAGTCCCGCTGGCGGATGTTGTTGTTTCGGAAATCACCTGATAGTATTCCTGCGTGAGATCGTACAGGTATTCCGTCGTGGCCCATTCCAGCCCGGTAGGCGCGTCCGCTCCGTTCGCGTTGGTCTGGCTCTGTGCAAGCTCCACGATCCCCGGCAGCCCGGCAATGTTCCCGCGCAGCAGCTCCTCCAGCGTGGAACGGTTCGCGTCGCCCGCCTCGCTTTTTGAAAGGCGCATTCCGTTGGCGTCGTAGGTGAACTGCTGGGTATAGCCATCGTAGCCGGTGTAGCTGGTGAGTTGATCAAGGGCGTTGTAGGCGTAGGTGTCCGTCAGCTTGCCGTAGGTCTGGCTGGACAGCACCTTCTGCACCATGGAACCGTTCTTGTCGTAGGAATAGGTGATCTTGTTCTTCCCGTTGGCCATGGCGGTGAGCTGGTTGCCCTTGTTGTAGCTCATGGAAAGGGCAATCGATTCTCCGTCCATGCCGGAGATGACCTTCCCGGTCATGTTCCCGGCCTTGTCGTAGGCATACTGCTCGCCGTAGCCTGTGGATTGCAGGAAGCTGGTGAGCTGGCCCAGCGCGTCATAGGCATAGGTATTCTCGGTGGTCTGGCCGTTTTCAGTGCGCACCTCGCCCGTGATGTAGCCGTTCTTGTTGTAGCTGTAGCCGAAGGCGATGTCGCTTGTGCCGCTGGTGGCCTGGGTGAGCAGATTGCCAACGCTGTCATAGCTGTATGCCGTTGTCAAGGTGCTGGATGCAGTTTCAATCCTCCGGCCTGCCGCATCGTAGGTGTAGGAGGCAGTACTCCCGTCTGGAATGAAGGGTTCACATTCAATTATTTAGATCTTTTGAATCCATTTGACAATGACACATATCAATCTCAACTGTGAACGGTATACCATCATATCCCAGAGCTCCCTCTGTCTCATCATTTTGAAGTATACCAGCAAATTCGGTATGAACTGTGATAGGAATGGTCATTTCATCAATCGCTTGCTCGGAGATGTTTCCGCCGCATTCAGGTTTTCGAAGTATTAAATAATATCCACTCACCGGAATGCTTGTGCCCGATTTGCAGCCGTATATGCTGCGGTATTCCATATCAAAATACATGAGCCATGTATTATCATCGCAAAGCACAGACTCATAATCGAGGCTGAGAATATCGTAGAAACTCTGATTGGTAAGAGTAAATTCAAGCGCATAGCATTGAAAATGCTCCGGATGAATCTGGGCTTCTGATTCAAGGTCTTCATCAACGTTATAATTAGCAAAAATGTCATACGCTGACACGCTGCTTTTTTTACATTGTTCCGCGCTGATCTCAATCGAGTCGGCGTCAAAAAGAATCCGGCGCTCTACAGCAGATATGTCAATCAATAGATCTGCCTCTATATTATATTGATCATTGTGCTGAACATAGGCATCGCAAAGAATTTCTGCTTGCCGCAGAGCCTGTGTAATTTCTTCTTCTGTTCGGTCGCGTTTTTCAATCATGACTTCCATGTACCACCAATCCCCATCCGAATTCAATGGTTTATCAAGAAAAGCAGAGGGAGTAGAGGCAAATACCATTCGAGACTTTGGATACACGCCAAGTTCATGCATATTGCAGATGCGGATGTTTTCAAAGCGCAAATTGCTATAGGAGAGCGGATTCGTATCATCTTCTAAGTCACAGAAAGGAATGGTTGCCTCGTGAATGCTTGGCTGTACATACAGTCGAATCCAAGCCTTTAACCAATGTTCTGGATATGCGGCCAGATCTGTGCGCTGAGCGGCCGTTAATCCAATGATATCATTCTCTGCGTCGTCCATCGCGGGAAAGCCCCAGCCAACAGGTGTAGAATAGTCAAAGCTCTCGGCGTAAAATAAGAACTGATCGGCAGAGATGTTTTCTGCCAGACAGGGAATATGAAGCAACCATGAAGCAAACCATATGGCAATTAAGCACCATAACTTGTTCTTTATGTTTGAAAGCATTGTTTACCTCCATTGTTCAAAATCTTGATCAAAATAGGTATATGTTTGTGATAATTCTTCGATTGCGGCACTGTTGTTATTGATAATAACATAATCAAATCCAATAATTTTACTATTGTTGCTTTGAGAATACTGGGTTATAAAATTTGTATTTTCATTATTCTTAGGCCAAGCATTTGAGTTGACACCCGCGTATGTTGTTGGCGAAAGAAGTAATATGCCGTGATTTTGAGCATAATCCTTGCCATAGAGCGTATTAGAATCAGCATTTGAGTTTGTAAGAACAATATCCAGAGACCCTGTGATTCCTGATAACCCTACTAATCTTCGTTGTTCATCAAGAGATAAACTATATTGTTGTGAATCATACAATTCAATATATTCTGGCGTGCCTGGTAATTTTATCTTTATAACGTCATCTTTACCAACTGAGACTGCCAACGCAACATTTTGTTGCATTGGTTCATTACGTTCTATTCCCGCTTTCAATAAAGCACGAGAAGAGATGCCTACTAATCCTGCGTGTACGGCTGATGATGTAGTAAGAGGTGAATAAGGAGGCGTAAGGCCTAAAGCTTTCCATTCGTTATTTAGTTCGAGCAAGTCACTATATAGTGTAGTCCCTTCATAAGGAGCCAAAACAAATTTTAGGATCCCCCTCATAATTGTGCCCAACCCCGCCACATCATCCCCGC
>OHSG01000367.1_pt1 | contig 22197 bp, 18 predicted proteins | sample 1578601 | NCBI WGS metagenome assembly OHSG01 (sample SAMEA3879534, study PRJEB24766) | human gut metagenome | biome: human-associated habitat; feature: feces | place: USA | collected 1985/1987
CATTATCTGTCAAAGCGGAACAACCTTCACATGAAAGGGTGTTAGAGCAGCTTGATCAGGTCATTACCCAAAAAGCTTTATACCGTGCAGAACGGGAACGGACACTGCTTCAATTGAAGCAACAGCTTCACTATGCCACGACAGAGAAAGAAAAGTACAATCTTTCCAATGAACTGTTCAGTTTGTATCTACATTATCAGGCCGATTCCGCTTTGTACTACATAAACAAGAAAGCAGAATATGCCTTACTACTGAACAAGCCCGAACTAAACAACGAAATCATTATCAACCGTGCAGAAGTTATGGGAGTAATGGGAATGTACAGCGAAGCACTGGACGAATTACAACAGATACGACCGGCATTGCTGAGCAAAAAGAACCTGATCTATTACTATTTTACCCTGCGTACCTGCTACGGATGGCTGGCAGACTATACCGTAGGACGTGAAGCCAAACAAAAATATTTGCAACAGACAGACCTGTATCGCGATTCGATCATGAACAACATCGATTCGTGTGTAGACCGTAACATTGTTCAGGCCGAACGATACATCTTGTCTTCTCAGCCCGACAAAGCCATTCCCATGCTCAACCAGATGCTCACGACTTCACTCGATATGAAGCAGAAAGCTTACGTAAACTATACCCTATCCTTAGCCTACGAAGCGAAAAATGAAACTGACATGCAGATTTACTATCTGGCACAGACCGCCATCATCGATTTAAGCATGCCGGTAAGAGAATATGCCTCTCTTCAGAAACTGGCACGAATTATCTATCGGCACGGAGATTTAAAAAGAGCATACAGTTATTTAAGCTGTTCGATGGAAGATGCTGTAGCATGCAACGCCCGTCTGCGTTTTGCCGAAGTAACAGAGTTCTATCCGATTATCGACCACGCCTATTCACAAAAGGAAGCACAGGAAAAAAGAATGGTTGTCATCTTGCTGGTTTGTTTAGGAATACTGGCTATTCTACTGATTATACTGGCTTTGTATCTTTATTATGGATTAAAGAAACTATCGGTCATGCGAAAAAACCTGTATTTATCCAACAAAGAACTACAGGCAGCCAACATGAATCTGGCTCAGACCGGCAAAATAAAAGAGGTATATATTGCCCGATACCTGGACCGCTGCGTCAGTTATCTGGACAAACTTGAACAATACCGCCGCTCACTCGAAAAGCTTGCAATGGCATCACGTATCGACGATCTGTTCAAAGCCATACGTTCCGAACAATTCCTGCGCGATGAACGAAAAAATTTCTATAATGAATTCGATAAGTCATTCTTGGAGCTGTTTCCTAATTTCATTGCCGACTTCAACAACCTGCTGACCGATGAAGGAAAAATATATCCCAAACCCGGCGAAATACTCAATACGGAACTCCGAATCTTTGCACTGATACGTCTGGGAGTAACCGATGCCAACCGCATAGCTCATTTTCTAGGCTACTCACTGGCAACGGTTTACAACTACCGAAGCAAAATACGTAACAGGGCCAAAGGGGACAAAGACAACTTTGAACAGACAGTCATGGAGCTATAATCCATGACCTGCCAACCGGAATACTCTCTCCTACGTATCCGAGAGTAACACATATCTTAAAAGCTCACGCCGGCTACAAAGTAAAATCCTTCCGTGGAGGGATTGCATATAGCCTTGGCAAAAAGCGGCAACGACCAATGTTTTGTAATCTTTATTTCTTTGGAAGCTTTTACACTTACCTCACACACGGCAAACCCATTGATCATTTCCTTGGAATAGCTGGAGTTTTCTCCTCCTGTATAGAAGTCATTTTCCCAGGGAGTAGCTCCTACCTCTACACTCCAGTCCAGTCCTCCCAATGTGAAAGGAACAGAAACGGAGAAATAGGAAGCATAAGCTCTATTGCCATCGGCTTTATAGCCAACATATCCGGCAAAGTTCGTAAACCAGTTCACAGCCAATACCCCGAAATCGTAGCCTACCTGAGCCTCAAATGTATGGCTGGTATTGTGCGCTCCATAATGAAAATATCCCGGTTCGCCACTTACCCAGTAGTCCGTCACCGAAACGCTGAAGCCCTTCGACTCGTATCCTAACGTCAAATCAAACTCTTTTGTATCATTCTTGTCGAATCCAACCGTTCCCCATCCCGTCAAAGACAGGCCTTTATAAGACAGAGATACTTCAGGCTGAACGCTGATACCTCCTAAATCCTGCCCACGCCAGACATAACCGCTCACCAAATCCATACCGACACCCGCCTCAATTTTATCTTGCGCTTTCACCTCGACGGAACACCAGACCAACGCTACAAGCAACCACACTATACGGTTTCGGAATACTTTTATCTTCTTCATTTGCATATATCAACAACTATTAAACAAAACGGGCGCAAAGTTAGAAAATAAAATTGTTTCAAAGGGCTTTTAATTCACTATCATTTATCGGAACAAGGTACAAAGTACTATACCGCAGAAAGAAGCAGCTCTTTTATCCCCATAAAGATACACTTATGAGAATCAACTATTTTTATCAGACTTTGCCGTACAGCGATGAATAATATCCATAAATTCCTGTCCCGTAATCGTTTCCTTTTCCATCAAGAAAGCAGCCGCCTCATGCATAATCTCCATATTTTCGGAAATAATCTTTCTGGCCTTGTCGTGAGCTTCCTTTATCATACGGAGTACTTCCTGGTCAATATCTGCCGCCGTATCCGTTGAACAAGTAAGCGACGTATCACCTCCCAGATAAGCATTATTCACCGTTTCCAGTCCCATCATATCATACTTGCCGCTCATGCCATACCGGGTGACCATTGCCCGTGCCAGCCGGGTAGCCTGTTCAATATCGTTCGAAGCTCCGGTAGTAACCGTATTGCACACAATCTCTTCGGCTGCACGTCCGCCCGTAAGTGTTGCAATCCGGTTAAACAAATCCTCTTTACTCTGCAAGACCTGCTCTCCGCTATCCACCTGCATGGTATATCCTAAAGCTCCCGAAGTACGCGGAATAATCGTAATCTTATGAACAGGAGCAGAATGACTCTGCATGGCAGCTACCAGCGCATGCCCTATCTCATGATAAGCCACTATTTTTTTCTCGTCGGCCGATAAAACTTTTCCCTTCCTCTGTGCTCCGGCTATTACCGTTTCCACACTCTCCTCCAGATCGGAAGTTGTGACAAGCGTCCGCCCCATACGTACGGCACGCAAGGCAGCTTCATTGACGATATTCGCCAATTCAGCACCAGAAGAACCTGCGGTAGCCCGTGCTACAATATCCAGATCGATTGAATCATGCTTAACCTTCTTCAAATGTACGTCGAGAATAGCCTTCCGGCCCTCCAGATCGGGCAGGTCCATCTGAATACGGCGGTCAAAACGTCCCGGACGAAGCAAGGCTTTATCCAAGCTTTCAGGACGATTGGTCGCTGCAAGAATGACAACCCCTTTCCGGCCGTCGAAGCCATCCATTTCGGTCAAAAGTTGATTTAGAGTCTGTTCCCGTTCATCGTTACCCGCAAAGGCACCATCCCTCTTTTTACCTATCGCATCTATTTCATCAATAAAAATAATGCAAGGTGCTTTCTCAGTTGCCTGCTTAAACAAATCCCTTACCTTAGCAGCTCCCATTCCAACAAACATCTGTACGAACTCCGAACCCGATATAGCAAAAAACGGAACCTTAGCCTCTCCTGCCACCGCACGGGCTATCAACGTCTTTCCCGTTCCCGGAGGGCCCACCAGCAAGGCACCTTTAGGCAGAGAAGCACCTATTTCGGTATATTTCTTAGGATTATGTAAGAAGTCCACAATTTCCTTCAAGGTATCCTTAGCCTCTTCCTGACCTGCTACATCGGCAAATGTTGTCTTGATATCAGCATCCGCATAAATCTTCGCTCCACTGTCGCCAAAAGACATAAAGTTTCCTCCAGCCCCCATACGAGATTGAATAGTCTTACGGGTCTGATGCCAAATAATATAGAAAATCAATCCCGGCAAAATCCACATCAGCAAAAAATTCAGAATAGGCGAATTCTCTTCTGGAATAATCTGATTAAACGCAATCTTTCCGTCGGGGTTAGGACTATCCGCCTTTAACAATCTGTCTACCAATTGAGGGTCATTTACTTCACCCGTCTGGAAAGTTTTCGTTTTTCCACCGTTTTCCTGAGCTGTAAAGAAAATCTGATTACTCTTAATCATAACTTCCTTTACGATTCCACTGTCTACTTTTTCGATAAATGTCCCATAATCGGTAGATATGATCTGCTGTCCGGTGAATTTTGGAAAAACCAGTCCGTTCAGAATTAACACGATCAATATTACTCCTAAGAATCCCATATAGGGATTTCCCTTCTTTACTGGTTGATTCTGCACATCTTGTTTCATAATTAGTTCATCTTTAACCTTTACAATGCAAATATCGACAAACCCGATTTACCGATGGTCATCCAAAATGCATAAAAAATGTGCAGAATCTCTTATTCCATCACTTTTTCTTTTTCCCGATTCTGATAGATGGTCTTTATCAGGCTGCAAGCCATCGGCAAATCAATGCTTCCGGTATTGATCATCAGGTTATAATGATGAGGTTCTCCCCATTTTTCTCCCGTGTAATATTCATAATGAGCGATACGGTTGTGATTTATCCGCTTGATCTCCGCCTCAGCCTTATCTGCCGCAATGCCATATTCCTGCACGCAGCGCGCACAAGCATTTTTCAAGTCGGAATAACAGAAAACCTTTATCAGGTTCGGATAGTCTTTCAGCACAAAATCGGCGCATCGGCCTACAATGATACAAGACCCCTTTTCTGCCAGTTCTTCGATGATCTTACTTTCTGCCACAAACAGCACATCATCCGACGAGAGGCTACGCTCCAGCGACTGTTCACTGCTCTTGCCCAAGATACACTTCAGCCAGAAAGAAGGAATAGACTGCTCGTTTTTCTTGATATACTGCTCGTTGATGCCACTCTTCTGGGCTACCAGATGGATAAACTCCTTGTCGTATAACTTAATCCCCAACTCTTTGGACAACATTTCACCCAACAGATGTCCACCGCTTCCATATTCTCTCGCAATGGTAATGATGACATGCTGAGCATTTTTCAGTGCCACCGTAACCTTGTCGGCTCCTTCGTTAATCCATTTATCGAAACAGCGGTAATACGGGCTGATGAAATGTACAATCGGACCTACCAGCAACGCGGCAGCCACCGTTCCTTCACGTACCCCGTAGATGCCCGACAGGAAACACAAAGACAGCACGCAGGCGATACAAACCAGCGAAATATCGAAACACAACTTTACGTAACCAAATTCACCATGAAAGCGCTTGGAGATAACCCGGACGAAATATTCACCTGCCATCATCGCAACATTGGCTTTCACTTCCAGAGTTATACCGGCAGCCAAGACTACACATCCTACCAGCAAATAGGCTATCTGACTGGCATACTTCACCGGCTCTACCCAATACAGTATGTTCATGCACACATCGATAAACGTTCCGAAACACAAGGAAATCGGTATCTGAAGCAAGAACATCCGCAAGTCCTCTCTCAGTTCTTTTCTCGTCATGAAAGGAAGTTCGAGCAGTATAAACAACAGATTCAGAGCGATTGTCCATTGCCCTATAGTAAGCGGAGTAAACATACTCAGCACATAAGTAACACTCGTAATAGGTGAAGTTCCCAGCAATGCTCTTGTTATAAGGGCGATACCCATGGCATTGACAAACAAGGAAACTGCGAACAAGACGTAACGTCTACACATGAATTTATTCATAAAACCTTCAATTAATCGGCGCAAAGTTCATGTTATTTTTTTATTTCCATTCATAAAAAAATAACTGTTCTTGGTTAAAAACGAAACAAATCTTATTTTTGTAAAGAAAAAACCTTTTTATGAAATTATTTGATCCTGACAAAAACGGTTTTCCTGTTTCCGGTGAAGAAAATCCCCCTTATCATGTTGTAAAATGTTCTTTCGAGAAAGAAGAATCCGTCGTTTTGAAGAAAGGATTTTTTATTATTTTAGTTGCAAACGGAACAGCGTTGTTATCGAACAGCAACGACAGTCACCTGATCCGGAAAGATGATCTCATTGTGCTGACTCCAAGTATGACCAATACCCTACATGAGAAAAGTTCCGATTTTGCCATGACCTGCATTTATATCTATCCTGATTATTTCGATACGCTCTCGGACGGACAGGCCATGTATCATCAACTGGCCAGATTCATCAACAAATATAATATCCCCGCCGTCCATCTGGAGCCGGAGGTATGCGATTACCTGCAAAAGACTACTGCCTTGTTTACGAACAAACTGAAATACTTCCGGCCCTATCAAAACGGGATTATCCGCCATTTGTGCAATTTTCTGTTGTTACAAATAGCCGATGTCCTCTGCCGGAATACTCAACATGCTTCGGTCTGCATCAAACGAACAGATGAGATTTTCCGCAATTTCAAGAAGCTGCTGATAAACAATTACAAGAAACATCACGACATCCTGTTCTACGCAGGCCGGCTGAACATATCGACCACGTATCTTTCCCGCATTGTAAAACGTACAACCGGACGTACGGTCCGCTTTCATGTATCGGAACTACTCTGCGCAGAAGCGAAACGCTTGCTCGAAAGCACGGATATGGGAATAAAGGAGATAGCCGATAACCTCGGCTTTTCCGACCAGTCTGTCTTCGGCAAATTCTTCGTCAAAATGACAGGGGTTTCTCCGCTCAAGTACAGAAAAAGATGAAATTCCTGAAATCCATAAAACTTATCAACAGTCTTTCTAAAAATATCTGAGGGTCATTACATAATCATTACGTTCCACTACAATATAAAAAACTCACCTTCATGCAGTTTTTTTCACTTTCCAATATCATATAAATATAATATGTACTATTGGCAACGGAAGATATGGATAAAAAGCAACTTGTAGCTTTACTAAGACAGAGAGACAAACAGGCATGGAACCTACTTTATCAAAACTATTCAGAAAAAATGATGCAAATATGTCTGTACTATGTTTCCGACCGACAGACTGCACAAGATATTTTACATGATGGCTTTATTCTTATTTTTACTTCCATAGACTCATTACGAGAACCCGAAAAACTTGAAAGCTGGATGGGAATCATAATGAAAAACCTTGCCTTAAAATATCTAAACCAGTGTAAGGCAACTCCTACTGTACCTTTATCAGACATCGAAGAGAAAGAAGAACCTACCGATATTTCTTCCATATCAGATTTACCAACTTACGATACATTGCTTTCCATTATAAATCAATTACCTGTCGGTTACCAAACCGTCTTCAAATTGTCGGTATTGAAGGGATTATCCCATAAAGAAATTGGGATGTTATTAGGTATTACCCCTCACTCTTCCTCTTCACAACTTTTCAGGGCCAAAGTTATGTTACGCAAACTGATTACCCATCTTCACATTTTAACAATCGTATGGATATGTACTTTGTCCTTTATAATCTGGCTGAATATGAACAAAAAAGATAAGTCCAACAATCATAGTATATCAACCATATCAAACAAGACAGAGAAAAAAGGCACAAAAAATTTAACAAAAGATGTATTTTTACCTCAACAGGCCCATTTATCCCATCAAGCAAAAATAGCCTCAAGAATATATAGCCGTCAAAAAGACAGCAAAGACTCCACTCTTGCCACAATACAAAAGGCAGACAGTATGACTACAAACAATACCATATCCAACCAAAAGAAACATAAGCCCGCTATTCCTTTCACCCAATATGAATCAACTTCCGAGCAAAGACGTTGGTCATTGGCTGTCATCTATCAGGGAGGAAGCAGCCAAACCAATACGCAGACCTCAACAATCCCAGGAGATATTTCGTCCGGACAAATACAACCAATAACGACAAAGGAGAAAACGCATCATTATGCACCCGTCACCTTTTCCCTAATAATACATTATCCTATTGATAAGCATTGGGGTATAGAAACCGGAATTTCTTATACCCGTCTGCGCTCTGACTTCACTTCCATACAAGAAATCTGCACTGAAAAAATTCAGAAAATAGATTATGCAGGAGTTTCCGTCAAAGGAAGATTTAATCTTTGGAACTATCAAAGGCTATCAATATACGTTTCTGCCGGCGTCATTTTACACATACCAATAAAAGCTACTTTAAAAGAAAACATTTTAAATAATGACAAAACTATAGCCATAAAGAAACAAATGTTAAATCCTTCTTTACAATGGTCTACAGGAACAGGCATTGGCATTCAGTATCAGATACTCCCTTCTGTCGGAGTCTATATGGAACCTAATCTGCAATACTATTTCCATAATGGTGATCAACTTCATACCATCTGGAATGAATATCCATTCAATATTTATTTTCCAGTAGGATTCCGCTTCTCTTGGTAAAATTACAACTTTACCATGCAGTCTTTTTTCCGATAAGCTATCATACTTATACAAAATGAAAAATAGCTTATGCAAGAAAGACAAAAAAACAGACGCTTGTATTTTCAGGAACTTGCTACGACAAGTAAAAAGTATTACATCCCCTATATTGAAAAGTATAAGGCGATAGAATCCAATATGAATATTTTAGAAATAGGCTGCGGCGACGGTGGCAATTTATTACCCTTCTCGACATTGGGTTGTAATGTGACCGGAATAGACATGGCAGAATGTCGTATCAAAGATGCAAAAGACTTCTTTCGGGAAGCAAATGCCCAAGGACGTTTTTTAGCCTCGGATATATTTAAGTTCAACAATCTCAACCAAAAATTTGATATCATCATTTGCCATGACGTATTGGAGCATATTGCCGACAAGACTGCACTTTTAATCAGGTTGAAAGATTTCTTATCCGAAAGTGGCATAATATTCATGTCCTTTCCTGCCTGGCAAATGCCTTTCGGAGGACACCAGCAAATCTGCCATAACCGCCTCATTTCACATTTTCCTTTTATTCATTTACTACCTACATCTCTTTACACGGGCTTCCTCCGATGCTGCAATGAAAAGGAAAAAACCATAAATGAATTATTAAATATTAAACGTACCCAATGTTCCATTGAGTTATTCCGGAAAATAGCTCTACGCCAAGGCTATTGCATCGTCAATCAAGAATTGTATTTCATCAATCCACATTATGAAGTCAAATTCGGACTGAAACCTTGTAAATTGCCATTTATCATCAGTGCAATTCCCTATATACGTAATTTCTTTACAACCTCCTGTTTCTATATATTAGCAGACAGTACTACCATTTCAGGGAAATGACCTATATATTATAGACAATATATTAGACGAGAAAAAGCATGCTTACAGAAACTTACGTTCTAATCTTACTAACTATCCTTTACTTTAAAACATAAAACTGAACCCTTTCTTCCGTGAGGCATTGAACCGTTCGATCTCCAAAGAGAGCGATTTCTTTAGCTGACCAGCCATAAAGTCTAAGAAAGGCTGATTAACTTCTTCTTCCTGCGACTGGCGTAAGGCAAGAATGTATTCCTCCCTATTTTCCTTAAATATTTTAGTCGGGAAAAGGTTATAGAAAAACTGGATATAGTTCATTAATAATCGTGCAGTACGTCCATTGCCATCCACCCACGGATGAATCGTAACCAAGTTCAGATGAGCATTGAAACTTAACTCATATTGCTCCCGAATGTCAGATGCGACCTTGATACGTTCCTGTAACAGGTTACATAGTTCGGTAACTTTTCCCGGAACTTTCTGATAACTCATATAAGAACGTCCTCCGATACCAGCCGTAACGCCACACAAACGGTACTCACCTTTAGATGAATCGAAAGAACCGCCTATCACGTTATGGACACTTCCTGTAGTGCGCATTAAAGCAGCATTCAGTCTCTGTAGGAAAGAGGAAGTTATAGCTGTTTTGCACTTTACTTCTTCTTTTGCCAGTTCGTAGGCATTCTTCAAATCCTCATTCATCAAGTGAAAAACGAGAGGTTTACCGCCGGCTACTACTCCTTCATCAAACAACAGCTGAGTTTCTATCTCTGTCAGCGTAGAGCCCTCAATAGCAGTAGAATGGGCTATAAGAGAATATAGGTAGTACTTTTCATAGTCCACCGCTTCACCTATACCAAGCTTCACAAACTGCCGGTACAGTGTTTCTATCTCTTGCCATATATGCTGTTCCATTACTGATTGTTTAATAGAGTTTATTTATATTTCAAAGATATTGTTTTTACCCAATTCTACCAAGAAAGTTACAGATGAAAGAAAAATATAGAAAAAAGAAAAGAGCCAAGCATCTGATTACTCATTCTGCTTAGCTCTTTTCCTGGTACCCAGACCCGGGGTCGAACCGGGATGGATGTTACTCCACTGGTGTTTGAGACCAGCGCGTCTACCGATTCCGCCATCTGGGCAATTATCATCAGGGACATGTTTCCCCTTAATTGCGGTGCAAAGGTAGGCAAATATTTTAAAACAACAAGCATTTGTGATAAAAAAGTGAAAAAAAAATTTATCTAACACTATTTAGAACGCTTTCCAACCTTTGTTCGAAAAATAAAGGTTATCTTAGCATAAACATTAAAAGTTACGCCGATATCATGAATAATAACTACTACTGTATCATCATGGCCGGAGGAATGGGACGCCGCTTCTGGCCTTACAGTCGCAAGGCATTGCCCAAGCAGTTTCTCGATTTTTTTGGCACCGGACAAACCTTACTGCAACAAACCTTCGACAGATACAAGAAAATAGTTCCTCCAAGCAATATCTATATTACAACTTATAAAGACTATAAACAAATCGTTCTCGACATGCTTCCGGAGATAACGGAAAGCCAGCTCATTGTAGAAGAGGAAAGGCGCAACACCGCACCGTCTATCGCTTACGCGTCGCACGTCATCCAGAAGATAAATCCTGATGCGACCATCGTAGTGGCTCCGTCGGATCACCTGATTCTGAAGGCGGACGAGTTTAAGGAGGCTATCCTGAAGGGACTGAAGTTCGCTTCCGAAAACGACAAGCTCGTCACGCTGGGCATCAAGCCCAACCGCCCCGAAACAGGATACGGATACATACAGATTGACGAGGAAAAGAAGGGAGATTTCTATAAAGTCAAGACGTTCATCGAAAAGCCTGCACGTGAATTCGCCGAAATATTCGTACAGAGCAATGAGTTTTACTGGAACTCGGGTATCTTTGTATGGCATGTAAATACGATTCTGAAGGCTTTCCATGAAATGATGTCGGAAATCTGTCCGCGTGTGGAATGCGATGTGCCCGACTTTACTTCGTGCCCCAATATCTCCATCGATTACAGTATCATGGAAAAGGCCGACAATGTATATGTTCAGTTGTGCGACTTCGGATGGGCCGATCTGGGAACATGGGATGCGCTTTACGATGCTTCACCCAAGGATATGAACCGCAATGTGATAATCAACAGCAATACGTTGCTATACAACTGCAAGAACAGCATCGTACTGGTACCTGAAGGACAGCTTGCCGTCGTGCAGGATCTGGACGGGTATCTGGTTGCGTCACGCGACAATGTCTTGCTTATCTGCAAGAAAGACGACCAGGATTCCATCCGGAAATTCGTGAATGACGTAGAGATGAAGTTCGAAGAAAAATATTCCTGATTCCAGCACCGTACATACCTTTCCATCAACTCTGCGTTTGCTTGCGGTAATATGGGAAAAAGAGAATAATGAGGACTTAAAAAGTTTTTGTACAAAGATTTTTTGTTTTTGTACAAAAAATAAAAAAACGTCCCGACAAATAAACAAAAACGTGCCCACGTTCCAAATGAAACGTGGGCACGTTTTTTAGCAATTGTCCGCAGGATGATTCCGGAACCGTATCAATACTCGAAGGTAATGCCGATAGTAGGCAGTAAGGTTCCGCTTTCCTGCTTGATAGACTTCATGACATAGCGTTGTTCGGAAAGGGGTGCCGACGGATTTTCTATCTGCCCCGTACTCATCAGCACATCGGGCTGACGAAGCTTGCTCGCCGTAATGTTCTGGATGTCGAGGTAAATTCCGAACATACACTTCTTCCAGTAGAACATTTTGTCGACACGGATATCCAGCTGACCGAATGCGGGCAGACGCTCCGTGTTGTAACGACCGTAATCGTAATAGGCTTTTCCCTGTACATTCCACGCTTCTACCAGCGACGACTTCTCCACATCGTAGGGTGTATATGGGGAACCTCCTATGCAACTGACTTTCATTCCTACACTCCACTGCTTAGGGAAATTATAGGTACCGCTCACGTTGAAGATGAAACGGTTGTCCCATGCCGACGGAACATAACTGCCTTCCTTGCCGTTGCGGAACTCACTCTTGAAAAGGGTCAACGACGAAGACAGGTTCAGACGCTGTACCAGCAGCCACTTGAACATCAGTTCCACGCCATACGAACGGCCCTCGGCTGTGGATACTAGACGTTCGTTACCAATCACGCCATAGTCATTTCCCTTGCAGGCCAAGGGGATGCCGTCGGTTACCGACAGCGGCATATCGTGATAGAACTTATAGAACCCTTCGGCCGACAGTTCCATGTTTTCATTCGGCTGCCATGTCAGTCCGACACTCTCCTGCGATACGGAGATATAATCCAGGTTACGGTTCAAGTACGTCCCGTCGTTTCCCTTGAATCCCAGTGCCGTATAAGGCGGAAGCTGGTAATACAAGCCCATGTGTCCGCTCAGAAACAAGTTATCAATCAGGCGGAAAGACACCGACAGGCGCGGAGAAAGCTGTCGCCAGAGTTCCTTCATCTTATCATTGTAATTGTTTCCGTCGGTACGTACGCCGAGCGATGCCGTGAAACGTTCGTCGGGTGCCGTATAGTCCATCGAAGCAAAGAGCCCCCAACGGAACAGATCCAAGGCCGTACGATAGTCGAATACCTGTGCCTCATCGGTAAAGACTCGCTGATAAGTCGTATTGGAGTATTGTGAATAATTCAACTCGATGCCGGCATTCAGTTTCCATACGTTCCATGTAGACGTATTTTCCATACGCAGTTTTGTTTCCTGTTCTACCGAACGCAGGCGGAGGGTCAGGTTATCTTCCGAACTTTCGTCGTTGTTATGATACTTCAGGTTACGGTTATTCAGGTAGCTGTGGCTCAAAGTGACCGACTGTACATGTGGTCCGGCATAATGGCGATAGACACCTCCCAGCGTAAAGGTTTCCTGATTGATTTTCGGCAGATACCCCAAAATGTATTCGGCATCCTCACCTTCGATGTCAAAATTCAGTTTCATGCGGTCGATACCTCCCAAGCCGAGCAGGGTAAGTTCATTCCGATCGTTGAAACGGGTTTTCAACTTAAACGAAGCATCCGTATAAGCCGGAAGCAACGGCAAGCCCAAAACCTTGAAAAGCATCTGCAAATACGACTGACGGACAGATACCAGATAGGAGGTTTTGTCGCCCAAATGTCCGTTGGAAGTAAGTGACACTTCCGAAGCTCCCAGTGTTGCCTTCACGGAGTTGTGCTCCATATCACCGTCGCGCAGACTGAAATCGAGCACCGAACTCAGTGCATTTCCTCTGTTGGCAGGAAAAGCTCCGCTGTAAAACTTCACATTTCGTATCAGATCGGCATCAATCAGTCCCACCGGACCTCCCGAAGCTCCTTGCGTACTGAAGTGATTAATATTCGGAATTTCTACGCCATCCAGATAAAAACGATTTTCCGACGGTCCGCCTCCGCGTACAATCAGGTCGTTTCGATAGCCAATCGGCGAAAAGGCCACTCCCGGATAATTCTGCACTACTCGCGAAATATCACGGTTCGCCCCGGGAGCTTTCTCTATTTCCTGCAAGCCGATAACCCGAAGGCTGACCGGACTCTCGGGTACTCGCTGAAAAGGAGAGGCTGTGATGGTTACTCCTTCCAGCTGCGTTCCCTCCTCCTCCATTTCTATCTGTATGTGCGGAGTGCGGTGATTGACACGGTATTCGGAAGTAAAGACCGTTTTATACCCCAACATAGAGGCTTGCAGACGGTAAATTCCGGGAGGAACCTGCCCGACCGCAAAATGTCCTTCGGCATCTGTAGACGAGCCTATTCCCAAGCCGACTACCAGCACATTGACAAATTCCAGCGGCTTTCGGCTTGTCTTGTCGATAACCGTACCTTCTATCCGGTAGGTCTGAGCATGCACCAGCATACAAACAGCCAGGAGCATGAAGAAAGTAACTGTTCTTTTCGTCATAATATCTTCTTTAGGGTATTTTATAAATCAAAAAAGCCATCCTGTAAAGAAGGATAGCTTTTATTCTTGTGTATATCTATAGGAGGAGGTATCAAGCTTTGCCTTCCCAGGCTTTATGAATACTTTCGGCAATGGCCTTAAATTCTTCATCGCTCAATTTCAACTTCGGATTAGAGAAGAGCATGTCCGATTCCTTCTGCATGGGAATCAGATGAATATGAGCATGGGGAACTTCCAGACCAATCACAGCCTCACCTACTTTACGACAAGGGAATGCCTTCTGAATAGCCAGTGCCACATGTTTGGCAAATACATGCATAGCAGCCAGTTCTTCATCACTCAAGTCGTAAATATAGTCGACTTCGCGTTTCGGAACTACCAGGGTATGTCCCTTTACCAACGGATTTATATCCAAAAAAGCATAGAACTGCTCGTCCTCTGCTACCTTGTAGCTGGGTATTTCGCCCGCAACGATCTTACTGAATATAGTTGCCATAATCTGTATATATTAAAAAAGGCAAGCCTGCGACAAAGCAGACTCGCCTTATAGTTAAAACGATATTCCTGTTACTTCAAGACTGATTTTACCCTGCGGGATTGTGATTTCGGCAATATCACCGACCTTTTTGCCTAGCAAACCCTGTGCAATCGGAGTATTTACAGAAATCTTTCCCTGCTTCAGGTTAGCTTCTGTTTCCGATACGATAGTGTATGCCATCTTCATACCTGTCTTTACATTCTTCAGCTCTACGCGGCTCAGGATCTGTACGGTATCAGCCTTCAACTTCGATGTATCGATAATCTTCGCATCGCCGATAGTTGCCTTCAACTGGTTTATTTTCATTTCCAGCATGCCCTGAGCTTCCTTGGCAGCATCGTATTCTGCATTTTCCGACAAGTCGCCTTTATCACGAGCTTCAGCTATTGCTGCTACGATTTTCGGACGCTCAACCGACTCCAGTTGCTTCAATTCTGCTACCAGTTTCTGGTAACCTTCTTCTGACATATAAGCCATAATTTTTCCTCCTTGTATATTCGTTATTAATTAAATTGTTCTTGCTTATAAAACAAAAAAGAATCCCGATACACAAAGATGTATCGGAACCCTTCTCTGTTATGACTTTGGCAAAGATACGCCTTTTTACGATATCAGTCAAGTATCGAAGCGTACTATTTTCACATGCTTTTCAACATGTTATAATAATTTCTTAATTGCTTCTTCCAGATTGGTTTTCTCTCCGATTCGCATGCTCAACTCGTTATTTCGGTTCACGAGAAAAGCAGTAGGCAACTTGGTCACACCGTACAGATTTACGTAAGTCGAATAAGGTCCCTGCGGGTCGCGTACACAAATCCACGGCAGGTTGTCGGCAGCTGTCTTCCAGAAATGCTCATCTGTATCAAGCGAAATCTGATAGATTTCCAGACCTTGTGAAGCATACTTGTCATAAATCTCACGCAACAACAGGTTACGTGCTCCCGATTCTGCACTACCATAAACTGTAAAGTCTATTAAAACAACTTTTCCTTTCAGATCTGTAAGATGACGGGTAGTACCCTTTATATCTTTTAACGGAATATCTATAATAGATGTTTCCTGAATTTTATCAGCAGGAATTTCCAACGGTTTTACCTGTGGTGCACGAGTATTTTTCATACCCTTTATCACCATATTATATAAGTTACGCGAACGGTCGGCATGCGGATACAGGTTGTTCATACTTGTAGCAACGGCTGCAAAGCACTTTACATCTTCTTTGTTATTCAACGGATCGAAAATCATATATCCGTTCAACACCTGGAACAAAGCAAAATAAGCGTATGGCTTATTAGGGCCTACAAAAATATAATTCCGCTTTACATTATCCTTATACGCATTCACCATGCGGGAAAGACTATCCTGCACAATACCTACCGGAATACCCGACTGTGCCAGCTGATTGACACGTTCCTGCAAATCGGTTTGCAGCAAGACCAGCTCTTTAATCTTTTGGTTGTTTTCCGATCCTGGTATATTATAATCTGTCGCAAAGTTCTTATAATCCGCTTTCACCTCGACGGTTTCTGTAGAATCTACCGAGAAGTTTATGACTTTGTCCTCTATTCTCAACCGATAGAAATCGGGCGCTTCGGGACGCGCAGCAGAAAAACTAAAAGTTCCATTACTTCCCAATTCCACAGAATCGAGTGCAACAATACCATCGAGACCAGTCTGCTCCAGATACAACATTTTATCGGCCGCATCGGTCACTTCTCCCTGCACTTTAAAAGCAGGCTCGTTGTTGCAGGCCGTAACGCCTGCGAACAACAGAGCTGCAGCGATATAAGCATTTCTTTTCATTAGCGATTATTATTCATTTCGGGATGCAAAGATACGGCTTTTTACGAGTTCACAAAGTTTTTATTCAAGTTCTTACAAAATGACATAATTTTTTTAGCCCGATTATCCATTCATATATATAATGTATAAGACAAGGCACATACAGATAATAGAAAAAGGTGAACAGAATAAAACTTTTATCTCATTTTCACCCGATTACTACAATAATATTTGTATCTTTGCGCGAACTTTAAGAAGACTTTTATATTAAAACATTTTTTATGATCAATCCTATTGTTAAGACGATCGAGTTAGGCGATGGAAGAACCATCACCCTCGAAACGGGAAAGCTGGCAAAACAGGCAGATGGTGCTGTTATGCTACGCATGGGTAATACCATGTTGCTGGCTACTGTTTGTGCAGCAAAAGATGCAGTTCCCGGTACAGATTTTATGCCGCTTCAGGTAGAGTATAAAGAAAAATATTCAGCATTCGGACGTTTTCCCGGTGGCTTTACCAAACGTGAAGGCAAGGCTTCTGATTATGAAATTCTGACTTGCCGTTTGGTTGACCGTGCACTGCGTCCGTTGTTCCCCGATAACTTCCATGCAGAGGTTTATGTAAATATCATTCTGTTTTCAGCAGACGGCGTAGATATGCCCGACGCACTGGCTGGTCTGGCTGCTTCCGCAGCATTGGCTGTATCTGACATTCCGTTCGGAGGTCCTATCTCAGAAGTACGTGTAGCACGTATCGACGGTCAGTTTGTTATTGACCCGACTTTCGAACAGCTCGAAAAAGCAGATATGGACTTGATGGTAGCCGCTACCTATGAAAATATCATGATGGTAGAAGGTGAAATGGACGAAGTAAGCGAACAAGATTTGCTGGCAGCCCTGAAATGTGCTCACGAAGCTATCAAGGTACATTGCAAGGCACAGATGGAACTGATGGAAGAAGTTGGTTCTACTGTAAAACGCGAATACTGCCACGAAGAAAACGATGAGGATTTGCGCAAGGCTGTTCACGATGCTTGCTACGACAAAGCTTATGCCATTGCAGCATCAGGAAACCACAACAAACATGAACGTCAGGATGCTTTCGATGCTATCTGTGAAGAGTTCAAGGCTCAGTTCACTGAAGAAGAGCTCGAAGAAAAAGCACCTATGATAGACCGTTATTATCACGATGTAGAAAAAGAAGCCATGCGTCGTTGCATCCTCGATGAGGGTAAACGTCTGGATGGTCGTAAGACAAACGAAATTCGTCCAATCTGGTGCGAAGTAGGTCCGTTGCCTTATCCACATGGTTCTTCAATCTTTACTCGTGGTGAAACACAATCATTAAGTACCGTTACTCTGGGAACTAAACTTGATGAAAAGATTGTAGACGATGTACTCGACCAGCATAAAGAACGTTTCTTGTTGCATTATAACTTCCCTCCGTTCTCTACAGGTGAAGCAAAAGCACAGCGTGGTGTAGGCCGTCGTGAAATCGGTCACGGACACTTGGCATGGCGTGCATTGAAAGGCCAGATTCCTGCCGACTATCCTTATTGTGTACGTGTAGTTTCTGATATTCTTGAATCAAACGGTTCTTCTTCTATGGCTACAGTATGTGCCGGAACATTGGCTCTGATGGATGCAGGTGTACCTATCAAGAATCCGGTATCAGGTATCGCTATGGGATTGATCAAAAATGCCGGAGAAGAAAAATATGCTGTTTTGTCGGATATCCTGGGAGATGAAGATCATCTGGGAGATATGGACTTCAAGGTTACAGGTACTAAGAATGGTATCACAGCAACACAGATGGATATCAAGTGCGACGGTTTGACTTACGACATTCTTGAAAAAGCACTGATGCAGGCAAAAGAAGGTCGTGAATATATCCTGAACAAACTGACAGAATGTATTGCTGAACCTCGCAAGGAACTGAAGCCGAATGCTCCACGCATTGAAACAATGACTATTCCGAAAGAATTCATCGGTGCTGTAATCGGCCCGGGCGGAAAGATCATCCAGGGTATGCAGGAAGAAACCGGTGCAACGATCACAATCGAAGAAGTAGACGGTGTAGGCCGTATCGAAATCGCCGGAAACAACAAGAAGACTATCGACGATGCTGTACGCCTGATCAAGGGTATCGTTGCTGTACCGGAAATCGGTGAAGTATATCAGGGTAAAGTTCGCTCAATCATGCCTTACGGTGCTTTCGTTGAATTCCTTCCGGGTAAAGACGGTTTGCTGCACATCTCTGAAATCGACTGGAAACGTTTGGAAACAATCGAAGAAGCTGGTTTGAAAGAAGGTGATGACATCGAAGTAAAATTGTTGGATATTGATCCGAAAACAGGAAAATTCAAATTGTCACACAAGGTACTGTTACCAAAACCAGAAGGTATGGGAGAAAACAATCACCCAAAACGTGAACGTAAGCCTCAGCAGAACAAGGAACAGAAATAATGAATCCTTCATATCTTTACTAAAAAGGTTGCCTTTCCGGCAACCTTTTTTTATGCAACCAAAGTAAATCGAATCACAAGTAATAGGCTAAAACACCGCTATGCATCAGCAGACTACTAGTAACAAGGAGCAAATATACAGACAGAAATAGCCCGGCTTGTTTCGGATAAATCCGCATACAAGCCGGGCTATATTATATCTTTCGGTCGGAAATTATTCTGTAACTTCCTGGAAATCTTCTTTTCCTACGCCGCAAACCGGGCAAACCCAGTCATCAGGAAGATCTTCAAACGCTGTTCCCGGAGCGATGCCACCATCTGGATCTCCAATTTCTGGATCATAAACCCAATCACATACTGTGCAAATGTACTTTTTCATAATTTTATCGTTTATTCTAAGTTAGTATTAATTGTTACTTTACTACAAGAACAAATATAGAAAGAATTTGTTTATACTGTTTCTTTTAGTAACATATTTTTTAATTCTTCCATTCCTTCTGACGCTCCTTTACGAATAACATGTACTTTCCGCCCTGAAGCAATCGCTACTTCTTTCGGGTCGATAAGATACACAGGGACACGTGAAGGCACATAATTCAGCAATCCAGCAGCCGGATAAACATTTAGGGAAGTACCAATAATAACAAAGATATCAGCCTGTTCCGCATAGTCGATTGCTGTTTCAATCATCGGCACGCTTTCGCCAAACCAGACGATAAACGGGCGCAACTGTGAACCGTCGGCAGCCGTATCTCCCATCTTGACTTCGTATTCTTCTGGCTTCAGTTCTTTGATAAATTTCGAATTATTAGGTTGCCAACTGGATGTCACCTTCGTCAGTTCGCCATGCAAATGGATAACATGATGGCTGCCCGCACGTTCATGCAGATTATCGATATTTTGCGTTATAACCGTCACATCAAAAAACTTTTCCAATTCTGCTATCAACTCATGCCCCCGGTTAGGCTTCACAGTCAGCAACTGCTTACGCCGTTCGTTATAAAAATCAATTACCAGTTTCGGATTGGCAGCATATCCTTCCGGAGTCGCAACCTGTTCCACCGGATAACGATCCCATAATCCACCCGAATCACGAAACGTACTAATGCCACTTTCAGCACTCATACCTGCACCTGTGAGTATTACCAGCTTTTTCATACACTAATATTTTCGTTCTATTTTAGATACAACGACAAAAATAAGATTTTTTAATCGCTTAAAGCGGCTCATATTCAAAGAAAAAAGATACCTTTGCCATGCTTTTTAAGAATATTACATACTAATAAATATAATTACATGGATAAATTCAGTTACGCCATTGGTCTGGGTATAGGCCAAAATCTGTTAAGCATGGGTGCCCGCGGCATCGAAGTAAACGACTTTGCACAGGCTATCAAAGACGTATTAGAGGGAAACCAAACAGCTATTACTCATACTGAAGCCCGCGATATTGTAAACAAATACTTTACCGAGCTGGAAGAAAAAATAAACGCTGAAAACATAGCAAAAGGAAAGCAGTTCCTCGAAGAAAACAAGAAGAATCCAAACGTAGTGACCTTGCCTAGCGGCTTACAGTACGAAGTTATCAAGGAAGGTAACGGAAAGAAGCCTAAAGCAACCGACCGTGTACGCTGCCACTACGAAGGAACACTGATAGACGGCACTTTGTTCGACAGTTCTATCAAACGTGGTGAACCTGCCGTATTTGGTGTCAACCAGGTTATCAAAGGATGGGTTGAAGCTCTCCAGCTGATGTCGGAAGGAGCAAAATGGAAATTGTATATTCCTTCTGAACTGGCTTACGGTGCACAAGGAGCTGGTGAAATGATTCCTCCTCACAGCACATTGATTTTCGAAGTAGAACTGATAGAGGTTCTCTAAACAAAAGAGATAGATAAATCGTAATTTAAAAAATAAAAGTAAATGAAAAAAAGTACTTTAATCATGATGTTTGCAGCCGCAGCAGGACTGGCATCATGTACGGCTCAGAGCCCGAAAGCAAACATGAAAAGTGATGTTGATACTCTTTCTTACATGATGGGTGTTAGCAATACACAAGGATTGGAAGAATATGCAATGGGACGTCTGGGTATAGACTCAACTCACATGGCCGACTTCGTAAGAGGTATTGAAGAAGGATTGAAACAAACCGATGCTAAACAAAAAGCTTACATGGCTGGTATCCAGATCGGACAGCAGGTTAGCGGTGATATGTTCGATGCTATCAGCAGCCGTATTTTCAGCGGAGATTCTACTCAGAGTCTGAGCAAAGAAAACTTCCTGGCAGGTTTCGTAGCTGCTGTCAAGAAACAGGCTATGGTTCCTACAGACTCAGCAGTTGTATATGTTAACACAAAAGCTGAAGCTATCAAAGAAAAAGCATTGGAAACAAAATACGCTGACTACAAGAAACAGAACGAAGAATTCCTTGCTAAGAACAAGAGCAAAGAAGGCGTGAAAGTTACTCCGAGCGGCTTGCAGTACAAGATTATCACAGAAGGTAAAGGAGAAATCCCGACAGAAACTGCAAGAGTAAAAGTAAACTATAAAGGTACTTTGATTGACGGAACTCAGTTCGATAGTTCATACGACCGCAAGGAACCCTACACTACTCGCGCTAACCAAGTGATCAAAGGATGGACAGAAGCCTTGACTATGATGCCGGTCGGTTCAAAATGGGAACTTTATATTCCGCAAGAACTGGCTTACGGTTTACATGGTACCGGCCAAATCAAACCTTTCTCTGCTTTGATTTTCGAAGTTGAATTGATTGATATCGAAAAGTAATCAACCAAAAATAATTCTATAAAAAAGCGTGGGTTCGTACAGATACTCACGCTTTTTATATCACTACAATGAGATATAAAAAGAACAGCACTATTTCTTCTCTTTCATATCTGTCCGTGCCTCAACTACATTAACTATATAGTCACCCAGCTTTTCACATTCACCGATAAGATCCATATAGTGCACACCCATCTGATAATCATACTCCTTATTGTTCACATCCAGCACATTCTGATTCTTCAGCTGGCTACGATAGTTGTTTATCTCATTCTCAAGATTAAAAGATTTATTCACATCCACTTGATGCCCCTCATCCTCCACCAAAGACACCATTTGATTCAAAGCATCATCAGTCAGTTGGAACATCTGATGAATATGGCTATACTGTTTCTCGGTAA
>OHSG01000368.1_pt1 | contig 22189 bp, 15 predicted proteins | sample 1578601 | NCBI WGS metagenome assembly OHSG01 (sample SAMEA3879534, study PRJEB24766) | human gut metagenome | biome: human-associated habitat; feature: feces | place: USA | collected 1985/1987
CCAGTATCACTTCATATGCCATCTTATTTTTAGAGACATTTACTGAATGTCCCTACATAGATGCCCCAGTTCTTCAGCTCTTGCGGACATTTTTCATACATCTCTTCTGCGCTAAGCATCCACCCGGTGCAGTACTTACCGTGTGTCTGTGTGCCGATGAGTCGAACGTTTGTATAAGGCATTAATCCACCAAGCAGTGCTTCGGATGCCGATGCCGATCCAGAACCGATTAATCCGTAGATTTTTTTCAATCCGATGTTGGCATCTTTGGTGCTTGCATTGACTTCCACTTCCGGGTAATTGAATTCGGTGGTGAAACGGGTTTCCGGACTTTCTCCTTGTTTCTGGTAGCTTTCGCTCAAATAGCTGTTGTAGATTTCCTTTTCGAATACTTTCTTGCTGCTGACAGCTTCTTGCGGAGCAAACATAGAGGCTAACACGTTTTCAGTAATAACATAACCTCCTCCGTTGTACCGGAGGTCTAAAACCAATTCGTCAATACCTTCTGCTTTAAACTTTTTCCCGATTTCAATCAGTGGATTGATGGATTTCAGGTCAAAGCTGGTATAGGCCAGATAGCCCACTTTCTTTCCGTTGAATTCATATACGGAGTCGCAAATGATAGGATTTTCGTACATGTTGACGGCTGTCAGCTCTATTGACTTGTTTTGGCTGACAATGATATTTTCTTGCAGTTTTCCGAGGGAAACCTTTAAGGTAGGTTTATAGTATAAATCCGTATAGTTGTCGGGGGTGATTTCTTCATCATTTATAGAAAGGATAATGTCTCCTCGTTTAAATCCCGCTTTTGCAGCAGGACTCCCTTCATGGACAAAGTTTACTGCTGCTGCATATTGATTCTTTTCTTTGTTTACAGGGTAGAAAGTAAGGTTCCAGCCAAAAGTAGTAGAAACTCCTTCCACACTGCTGTTGAAGGAAGCCATGTCGTCAGTGAGCATGGACCATTTGTCAATGTATTTATCTCCTTGGTGGTACCTTATTCGGTCAACGGTGCCGATTGGGTCATTGTTGGTCTCGATGTTCCAGTTGTCCAGGTTACTACTGATTTCCTTATTCCAGTAATAGTAGGTACTCATAGCCTCCTTACCGAACATGTTGGCATAATAGAGTTCTGTGGGGTTCTTCGATGTGGGATTCTGATCACCTTCTCCGTTTGTCGGTCTTGGATTTTCCTCCGAACATCCAGTCAGTACGGCTCCTCCCAATAGAGTGGAGAGCAATAGCCATGATAGTTTTTTGTTCATAGTTTAATTTTTGAGAATTAGTACAAGGTTTTACTTGACAAAAGTAACAAAAACTATCTGTTTCCTTTCTAACAAGAAGGAGAAAGTAAGGATTTTTAAGGTTAACTTCCGGCTTCTCATGTGTTGGGCAGGTGAGAAGCCAGAAGAGGGGTTAAATTAGAATTTATAGTTCAGACTTAATCCGAATACTTTGTTCGTACGGTTGTAAATGTCAGTTCCTTTCAGACCTGTACCGTTGTAGTTGTCTGTTTCTTTGGTGTATTTGTTGTAATGTGTCCAGAAATAGGCCACATCAATGCTCCATGCTTGTGTAAGGTTGACTCTGGCACCAAATCCTAATGAGTAAGAGTCGCATGAGAAACTGGTGTCGGTTTGGAAATCATTGCTCAGACCATAGTTTGTCTTTTGGAAACCACCACTGACAGTCAGTCGTTTGGTAATGTCCCATTCCATACCGGCAAGGTATTCGTGAGTACCGTGCTTCAGGGTTTTCTGTCGGTCGTTCAGCATGCCTGCATGTTTATCATCATAAAAGTGATACTCCACAGAAGCACGGAGGTTAGGCAAAATTTCATATCCGGCAGCTACACTCAGGTAGGCAGGAATATCGCTGGGAGTTTGTTCTCCATCTGCGTAAGGTTTTATGACCGCTTCTGGGGTACCTGTAGGAACTTCCAGTGTGTGAGTCTGGTTTTCAATATTCAGGTTTGTCTTGAATTCATATTTTGCAGCCAGGTTCCAACGCCCTAATTTAGCATCCACACCAATGATGGGAGTCAGTCCCCATCCGCTCTGGTCGCAGTCCAGTTCAAGGTTGGCCAATTGGGCTTCGCCTAAATTCTCTTTCATGTAGGCTTTCAGGTAACCTTCATAACCACTTTTTACGTAGTTCATTCGGCCGCCGGCAAATACACTCAGCCAGTCGTTGATTTTGTAGCTCAATCCTAATTGTACTCCGTAAATGTATTGCTTTCCATCCATAGAAGTATTAATGTCGTACATCTGGGGAGTTACTTGGCCGCCAGTTTGCTGGTGAATCATTCCCATAGCTAATGCATCGAACATTGGAAGACCGTTACTGAATGAGGCTTTTCCTCCACCGCCGGTAATGGCAAAGCTGGCAGAGATTACCCAATTATCCTTTTTATATAATCCTTGAAAGCTCGGAATGAAGGGAGCAGAGGCAGTTCCTTTGTACAATCGGCTGCCGTTGGTTCCGTCAGCTTGCTGAAAGAGCGGGAAAGTAGCGTCAATTTCACGGGTCTGGTAGGCACTTTGTCCGGTCAGTGACAGGTAGAATCCTTCGTGCGAAAGGAAAGAAAGTCCTGCAGGGTTACTATACACACCGTCTATATCAATAGAAGCTCCTCGGGCTATCATTCGAAGGAAAGCGGCGTTTTGATTGGTGTTGGTCAGATAATCTCCCGCGAAAGTCGGGAAAGAGATACACAGTGTCGCTGCACTGATGAAAAGAAATTTTTTCATTCGTTTTTAGGTTGTTTGTTAAAAATCGGCTGCAAAAATAGTGCTAAATTGCACACAAACCAACGAAATGAGTAAAAATTATTTTATTTGAAATTGTTTTATTTGAAACTAAGTGATGCGAGTTAGGTATTTAAGTGCTTTTTATGTAGTTCTGGTTTTAAAAATGTATCTTTGCAAAAGTATGCAATTTCCAATCATTTTTATTCTTTTGATGTATGTACACCAATAAGGAAATCTGGCGTGTTACTTATCCTATTTTTCTGGGCCTGTTGGCGCAGAATGTGATAAATGTGACCGATACAGCCTTTTTAGGGCGTGTGGGTGAAGTCGCATTGGGAGCAGCTGCTATGGGCGGATTGCTCTACATTTGTGTCTATACCATAGCTTTCGGTTTTAGTGTCGGTTCGCAGATTCTGATAGCTCGTCGTAATGGAGAAGGAAACTATCGCGCGGTAGGTCCTATTATGTGGCAGGGAACGGCTTTCAGTTTCGGTATGGCAGTTTGTTTGTTGATACTGATGTATTTTTCTGCTGCTCCGTTGATTCGGTTGCTGATTACTTCGGATTCTATTTACGGGGCGACTTATGAATTTTTCACCTGGCGTATCTGGGGATTTCTTTTTGCTTTTGTGAATGTGATGTTTCGTGGGCTTTATATCGGTATTACGCGTACCAAAGTGTTGACGATGAATGCAGTCGTAATGGCTTTGGTGAATGTGGTGCTTGATTACGCCTTGGTATTCGGAGAATTAGGCCTTCCGGAAATGGGGGTACGTGGTGCTGCCTTGGCTTCTGTCATCGCCGAAGCTTCTTCACTGCTCTTCTTTTTGCTTTATACTTATTATAAGGTGGACCTGAAAAAATACGGACTGAATCGTTTTGGACAGTTTGATTTAAGTATGGTGCTACGCATCCTTCGCATATCTTGTTTCACGATGGTACAGTATTTTCTGGCTATGGCCATTTGGTTTGTCTTTTTTATGGCTCTTGAACGACTCGGACAGCGGCAACTGGCGGTGGCCAATATCGTGCGAAGTGTGTATGTAGTGTTGCTGATTCCTGTGCAGGCACTTTCCACTACTGCCAATACGTTGGTGAGTAATCTGATTGGTGCTGGCGGTTCATCAGGGGTAGTTACGTTACTGCATAAGATATCCCGGATGTCGTTTTTGATTATGGTAGTGTGCGTAGGCTTGTGCGTAGCGTTTCCCGGAAGTATCTTGTCGGTCTATACAAATGAAGAAGCCTTGCTGGTGGAGTCTGTATCAGCTTTGTACGTGGTATGCGGGGCTATGCTGATTGCTTCGCTGGCCAATGTGTACTTCAATGGCATATCAGGAACGGGCAATACGCAGGCGGCGTTGGTATTGGAAGTGTTTGTACAAGTTTTCTATGCACTTTATATCATTGTGGTGGGCATGGTTATCCAGGCACCGGTAGACGTATGCTTCACCACGGAAGTGATTTATTACGTATTGATGTTAGGTTCCAGTCTCATTTATCTGAAAAAAGCAAAATGGCAGAACAAAAAGATTTGAGCATACTGATTTTTTTGTAATTTTGCACGCTGGAAATTTTTGATAATAAATAAAAAAGCAACATATATGTTCGATAATTTAAGTGAAAGACTAGAGCGGTCGTTTAAAATATTGAAAGGTGAAGGAAAAATCACCGAAATCAATGTGGCCGAAACCTTGAAGGATGTACGTCGTGCATTGCTGGATGCGGACGTGAATTATAAAGTAGCAAAGAACTTTACAGATACGGTAAAGGAAAAAGCGCTGGGACAGAATGTATTGACGGCTGTCAAGCCCAGTCAGTTGATGGTGAAGATTGTACACGATGAGCTGACTACCTTGATGGGAGGAGATACTGCCGAAATCGAATTGAAAGGTCGTCCGGCTGTTATCTTGATGTCAGGTTTGCAGGGTTCCGGTAAGACTACATTCTCGGGCAAGCTGGCTCGTATGTTGAAATCGAAGAAGAACCGCAAGCCGTTGCTGGTAGCCTGCGACGTATACCGTCCTGCGGCTATCGAACAGTTGAAGGTGCTGGGTCAGCAGATTGAGGTTCCTGTATACAGCGAACCCGATAGCAAGGATCCGGTTCAGATTGCATTGAATGCCATTCAGGAGGCTAAGGCAAAAGGTTACGATCTGGTTATCGTCGATACAGCCGGACGTCTTGCCGTAGACGAGCAGATGATGAATGAGATTGAAGCTATCAAGAAGGCAATCAATCCGGACGAAACACTGTTCGTAGTCGATGCAATGACCGGTCAGGATGCAGTCAATACTGCCCGTGAGTTCAACGAACGTCTGGACTTCAACGGCGTGGTTCTGACTAAGCTCGACGGTGATACTCGTGGTGGTGCTGCGTTGTCTATCCGTACCGTAGTGAACAAGCCGATCAAGTTTATCGGAACAGGCGAAAAGCTGGATGCAATCGACCAATTCCACCCGGCTCGTATGGCAGACCGTATCCTCGGAATGGGTGATATCGTTTCACTGGTAGAACGTGCACAGGAGCAGTACGATGAAGAAGAGGCTAAACGTCTTCAGAAGAAGATTCAGAAGAACCAGTTCGACTTCAACGACTTCCTGACTCAGATTCATCAGATTAAGAAGATGGGTAACCTGAAGGAACTGGCTTCCATGATTCCGGGTGTAGGAAAAGCCATCAAGGACATCGATATCGACGACAATGCGTTCAAGAGCATCGAAGCTATTATTTACTCAATGACTCCTCAGGAACGTACACATCCTGAAATCCTGAACGGAACTCGCCGTACACGTATTGCCAAAGGTAGTGGTACGAGCATTCAGGAAGTGAACCGCTTGCTGAAGCAGTTCGACCAGACTCGCAAGATGATGAAGATGGTTACCGGCAGCAAGATGGCGGGCATGATGCAGAAGATGAAAAAGAAATAAACCATATTTGGTTAATTGATACGGGAGTTGCTTCGTTGCAGGCAGGTGCCCGAAGGAAGTGGGGAGAGGGAATCGCTAGAGAAAAAGATTCTTTCTCCCCGCTTGTTTTGTATGTTTTCAGGCGGTCCTGATACCCATTAGGGTAATTCTGCGACGAAGTAAGCAAGTGATAATGTGAAACATCGTTTGGAAGTCTGAAAAAATCCCACTACCTTAGGGACGTTTTGAGTGGGTACTATTTTTCGACAAGAATAAGTCTTTTAAAACTATATAGCAATGAAACGTAAGATATGGAGTTATGCTCTTGGCGTGACAATGGTCTTGTCGCTTGCCAGCTGCGGCAACAGTGCGAAAAAACAAGCAGATGAAAAAATGAGTGCAGACAGTATGAATGTAACAAGTAATCAGGCAGGATTGCAGGGAGATAGTCTTTTGTCGACTTGCGTGCTCGACGGAGTGAAAGCAACATGGATTCGGGATAACGGTCCCGCACGGCTGATGCCTCGTACACTTTTCCCCGATGCAAGCGATGAGCTGATTAAAAGTCTTTCGCTGGAGAGCGGCATACCGGCTTCTATCAGTACCTTCCTGGTAGAAAGCGACGGTGTACGTATTCTTTTCGATACGGGAATGGGAGCTCCCGACAGTCGGCTGATGGACGGACTGCGTTCGTTGGGAGTATCTCCGGCTGATATTCAGTATATTTACCTGACACATTTCCACGGCGATCACATCGGTGGAATGATGAAAAACGACAGTGTGGTATTTCCGAATGCCGAGGTGTATGCTTCAAAAGCAGAATACGACGGATGGATGAAAATGCCTGCCGACAAGAAAGAGCAGGTGGTAAAGATCATGAATGCATACAAGAACCGTCTGCACTTGTTTGCTTTCGGCGATACACTGCCCGGAAAGGTCGTTGCATGCGAAGCGATAGGACATACACCGGGGCATACGGTCTATCAGGCTGGCAAGCTGCTGGTCATCGGCGACCTGATGCATGGTGCAGCCTTGCAGGCAGGACATCCGGAAATCTGTGCAACCTACGACATGGATAAGGAGAATGCGATAAAGTCCCGTAAAACCTATTTGCAGTATGCCCGTGAAAACGGACTGGTAATGGCAGGTATGCATCTACCGGTTCCTGCTTTTATGAAATAAAATTTTTTGAGTGAAGTTTCTCGGAACTGTAAAAAGGTGTATGAGAGATATAAAGAAAGCCCCTGTCATTTTCCTGAAGGAAATTTGATAGGGGCTTTTTATGTTTGTCTGTTAGCTGCTGATTAAATTTTTTGTTCCAGCCAGGCATCAATCAGTTTGCGGGCGATGCTGAGTTTTTTCGGTATTTCCGGCAGGTGATCGCGGCTGTAAAAAGCACCTGCGCTCAACTCTTCATTTTGCAGTTTGATGGTACCGCTCTCGTATTCGGCATAATATCCCACCATGATGCCGCTGGGATAGGGCCAAGGCTGGCTGCCGAAGTACTTCAGGTTCTTGATGGTCAGTCCCGTTTCTTCCATCACTTCCCGGTAAACACACTCTTCCAGTGTTTCTCCCGGTTCGAGAAAACCCGCCACCAGTCCGTTGAAGGTTCCCCGGAAGTTGCGGGCATGTACCAGTAAAATACTGTCACCTTTTTTGATAAGTACAATGACCGCCGGTGAAATACGTGGATAAAACTCCTGACGGCATTCGGGGCATCGTTTGGCGATGGGAGAAACTTGTACTGTAGGTACGCCGCACATGGGGCAGTAGCGGCTGTTCTTGTCCCAGTTCAATATTTGTGAAGCCTTTCCGGCACGCTTGTATTCTTCCAGCGGAAGCACATCGAACGAAGCACGCAAGTCCTTCATCATGCGGGGACTGCTTTCATCTCCGGCTACCGGAACGTGAATGGCGTATGTTTTGGCGGGATAACCGTTTATCTCGCCGATGGTATGAATGGTACTTCCTACAGGCACCGCCACCGGAGGTTCTGTTCCGTAAGGAATATGATAACCGTCCGCTTTTTTTTCTATCAATACCTGTCCGCTATTGAAGACGAACCATCCACATGTTTGTTTTTCTGTTTCCATTAATTAAGTCCTTTCATTGTAAGCTGAATGCGCTTGCGTTCGTGGTCGATGCTGAGCACGCGCACACGTACATGCTGGTGCATGCTGACGACTGTCGTCGGGTCGCTGACAAACTTGTCGGCAAGCTGGGAGATATGCACCAGTCCGTTTTCCTTGATTCCTATATCTACGAAGCACCCGAAATTAGTAATATTGTTGATGATGCCGGGCAGTTCCATACCTTCCCGCAGGTCGTCGATGGTTTGCACGTTCTTGTCGAACTCGAAGACCTGAATCTTCTGACGCGGGTCACGTCCCGGTTTATCCAGTTCCTGCATGATGTCGGTCAGCGTAGGCAGTCCCACGGTATCGGTCACATAGTTCTTGATATCTATCTGGCTACGTAAGTCCTTGTTCTTGATCAGGTCGGCAACGGAGCATTTCAAGTCCTTTGCCATCTTTTCTACGATGGCATAACTCTCCGGATGCACGGCCGAATTGTCGAGCGGGTTGTCAGCGTGTGGAATCCGTAAGAATCCGGCACACTGCTCGAATGCCTTTGCTCCCATACGCGGCACCTTCAGCAATTCCTTGCGCGAATGGAACGCACCGTTTTCTGCACGGTAGTTCACGATGTTTTGAGCCAGCGTCGGTCCCAGTCCCGAAACATACGTCAGCAGATGCTTGCTGGCCGTATTGACATTCACGCCGACCAGGTTCACGCAACTCTCCACCGTCTGGTCGAGCGATGCTTTCAGCTTAGTCTGATCCACATCGTGCTGGTATTGTCCCACCCCGATGGATTTGGCATCTATCTTGACCAGTTCGGCAAGCGGGTCCATCAGTCGGCGACCGATTGACACGGCTCCACGTACCGTCACATCGTATTCGGGAAACTCCTCGCGCGCAATCTTGGAGGCAGAATAGATGGAAGCACCGTCCTCGCTGACTACAAATACCTGTACTTCGCGGTCGTATCGCTGGGACGTAACGAAACGTTCGGTTTCACGACTTGCCGTGCCATTTCCAATGGCGATGGCTTCTATCTTATATTGTTCGACCAGTTTGACAAGCTTGCGCCCGGCCAGAGCCGTTTCCGATTTGGGTGGATGCGGATAAATCGCTTCGTTGTGCAGCAGATTGCCCTGAGCATCCAGACAGACCACCTTGCATCCGGTACGATATCCCGGGTCGATGCCCATGGTACGCTTTTGTCCCAACGGAGGAGCCAGCAGCAACTGCCGGAGATTTTCGGCAAAGACACGGATAGCCTCTTCGTCCGCCTTTTCCTTGCTGAGTGCGGAAAATTCTGTTTCTATCGCCGGTTTCAGCAGTCGCTTATAGGCATCGTTTACAGCTTCTGCCACTTGTGCGGAACATTCCCCGTTTCCGTGTACATACTGCCTTTCCAGCCGTTCGGTACAGGCTGTTTCATCGTCGGGAGTGATGGAAACTTTCAGGATACCTTCGGCTTCTCCACGGCGGATGGCGAGCAGACGGTGCGAGGTACACTTCTTCAGCGGTTCACTGAAGTCGAAGTAGTCGCGGTATTTCAGGGCAGCTTCTTCTTTCTCTTTGCCCTTGACTACCTTCGAGCTAATCATGGCCTGACGGCTGAACTGGTTTCGTATCAGGTTGCGGGCACGTTCATCTTCGTTCACTTGCTCGGCGATGATGTCGCGTGCTCCTTTCAGTGCATCTTCTTCGTCCTTGACTTCTCCCTTGACGAACGAACGTACCCGGGCAGACAAATTGTTTTCCCGCTGCATCAACAGCAGCATGGCAAGCGGTTCCAGTCCCTTCTGGCGTGCAACCTCGGCACGAGTTTTCCGTTTGGGCTTGAAAGGAAGGTAAATATCTTCCAGTTCCGTCGTATCCCAGCAGTTGGTAATACGCTCACGCAAGGCATCGGTCAGTTTTCCCTGCTCTTCGATAGTAGAAAGTACCGTTTCCTTTCGCTTGGCAAGTTCGCAGAGCTTTTCGTAACGCGTATGGATATCTCCTATCTGTACCTCGTCGAGTCCTCCGGTCGCTTCTTTTCGGTAACGGCTTATAAAGGGTATGGTGGCACCTCCCTGAAGCAGTTTCAAGGTGTTTTCTACCCGATGGACTGGTAGTTTCAGGGCGGTGGCAATCATTTGGCTGAATTGTTCCATGTATACTTTTTCTAATAATGTGGCACAAATGTAATTAAAAAAAAGATTCGGGGTGAGGAGAGAAGCTATTTTGAAGGTGATTTGCCGACCGGTTTAAGCTTTATTCGGGTTTGAGAAAAGTTCGTTGGCTGGGAATGTGGACGAAGAGGACAGGGAAATAGTGACTAACGTTACGTATAGGCAGGTAGTCGAACTTGGAAATTTTGTCAGTTTTAGAGGTGAAATATCAAGCAGAATGCTGAAGGATAAGAGGAAATCAGTCGGATCGGAGGGAAAAGGAATTGCAAAGATTTTTGTTGGTTCAATTGGGTTCCGAAACGTAGTAATGGCACATGATACAAAGAAACGGCAAGGATATTTGCTGGTCAAACTTGTTCCCGAAACATAATAATGGCATGTGATAAAGAGGAACAAGCAAGGATGTCTGCTGGTCAAAGCTTTGAAAATGGAGATTGATACAATGAACCTTTAGAGGATATCGTTTGTTGTTTTTTTACATATGAAATAGTCTTTCGTGAGTATGCTATGTAACAACTTAAACTAATTCTATGACTTATGAATAAAAAACGAAGTGTTTGGTGCGTCATTCTTTTTTCTTTTTTAGGCATATCAGTAGCAATGGCGCAGGAGCCGGAAAAAAAGAAACACTGGGTATGGGAACTTTACGGGGGCGCGAACAATTATATGACATGGGAAGTGGAAACGGATGTCGTATATAAGCCCTGGCGTTTTATTGGCGTTGGAGCAGGATTGCTTTTTACTACACTGATAGATGATGACAAGGTTTATTCGGGAGATGTCAAAGATAAAAAATTACGCTGGTGTATAGAGGAGAAAGACTTGACATATCTCATGGCTTTTCGGTCGGGAATTTACTTATATTCGCCTCCTGTTTATCTGAATCATGACCGTGATGTGGCATTGTCTTTTCGTGTATCTCCCGGTATTACTATCCCTTTGCCTCCCAATTCAAGTGCCATTGTAGATTATGTCCCAGAGGATGCAGTTCTCGATGTGCCGGTAACATCAGAAAGTGTCAGCAGTTCTCAGGCAAGGGCCTGTTATTATCATGTACGGTTTGCTGTGGCTCTGGAAATGGAACATTTATCAATATTGTTAGGATATACGACGTCCGATTATGATTTGTACGGAGGAAGCCGTAACATGGTGGTGGGAGGACAGAAAATAGGATTGCCCCACAAGAAGCAGACCGGCACGTTCTTTATCGGACTGACCTGCGATTTTTGAGCGTATAAAAAGAAAACCCTGCCACGGCCTGACAGCACGCGACAAGGTTTTCGTAATTATGGGAATTATCTGCGGTAGAAACGCAGCTCATTTTCCAACGTTTTTACTCTGTTTTGCAAGTTTTCTATTCTTTCCAGCAAGTGACGGATGGCATCGATTCCCTCTATATTGATGGACAAGTCATAATATAGATGGGTGTATTTTTCCAGCTCATTTAACTGAGAAGCCGGAAAGTAACTGGTGTTATCGATTACTTCGATATCTATTAAGCCGCCTTCGCCCAGCATGAGGACGAAGTCGGGTTCGATATTGCAATGTGTGCAATAATCGTTTATGATGATTAAACCGTTCTGCATAGTCGTACGGTTTTAAATTATCCTTGCTGTAACAGTCGGAACAAATCTTTCTGCTTTTCCGTCAGCGTGGTAGGAATAGTTACGTGATAAGTTACAATCAGGTCGCCTGTTGCGCCTTCCTGCTTGTAGACAGGGAAACCTTTACCTTTCAGGCGTACCATCGCATCATTTTGAGTACCCGGACGAACTTTCAGTTTTACTTGTCCGTCCAATGTATTGACTGTAACTTCACCTCCCAGTACGGCCGTGTACAAGTCGATTGTTACATCTGTATACAAGTCATTGTCTTTCCGCTTGAAGACAGGGTCGTCGGGAATGACGAAGGTAATGTACAAATCTCCGTCGGGTCCACCGTTGGCTCCCTTGCCTCCATGACCTTTCAATTTGATAACCTGTCCGTTTGCCACTCCGGCCGGTACGGTAATACGTAATGTTTCACCGTTGATGCTGAACGTTTGCTTGTGCGTAGTAGCCGCTTCACGCAAAGACAGTTGTAAAGAAGCCTCAATATCCTGTCCGCGGAATCCGCCCCTTGCACTACGTCCTCTGCCGGCTCCATGTCCGAACAGCTCTTCGAAGAAGTCGGAGAATCCGCTGGCATTTCCACCAAATCCGTGCATGCCTTCTCCTCCAAAGCCACTTGTAAAATGTTGTCCGTCGGTAGAATACCAATATTCTCCGCCGTTATCTCCTCCACCTTGAGCCCGATAAGCCTGCTGTTGTGCCTCAAACTCGTCGGCGTGTTTCCAGTTCTCCCCGTAAGCATCGTATTTCTTACGCTTTTCAGGGTCGCTCAGTACCTCGTTGGCTTCATTAATCGCCTGAAACTTATCCTTGGCCGTAGGGTCGTTCGGATTCAAGTCCGGGTGATATTTACGTGCCAACTTACGGAACGCTTTTTTGATATCGTCCTGGGTTGCCGTTTTGTCAACTCCAAGAACCTTGTAATAGTCTATATAAGCCATACAGTCTGTTTTTTTGTTAATGAATGACACAAAGAATGTGCCACGTTGTCCTTTTGTTAACAGACTTTTAACCATATTGAAAGCTATTTATCTTTTTCAAGGTTTGGCAGGCTGTTTTCTTCCATTATCTTTGTGGTATTGAATTAATCATGGTATGCGGAGCCTGACAAATTGTCGCTTGTATGCCGTCTTAATCTATTAATTTGTTATGAAATTACTGATTTGTCTGATGACGCTTTTAGGGCTTGGAAGCCTGAGCGCAGTTCATGCTTCACAAGACAGTGAGGTTACTTTAAAATTAATCGAAACCAGCGATGTGCATGGTTGTTATTTTCCTTATGATTTTATTCGTAATAAATCTATGAAAGGGAGCCTGGCCCGTGTGTCTTCGTATGTGAAAGAACAGCGGGAGAAGTATGAAAATGTCATACTGATGGACAACGGCGATATTCTTCAAGGACAGCCCGTTGCCTATTACTATAATTATATGGATACGATATCGGAGCATGTATGTGCCGCCATGCTGAATTATATGAAGTACGATGTAGGTACAATGGGTAATCACGACGTAGAAACCGGACATGCCGTGTACGACCGATGGGTACGTCAGTGCAGCTTTCCGGTGTTGGGAGCCAATATTGTCGATAACAAGACCGGAAAGCCGTATCTGCCACCTTATCAGGTTATAGAGAAAGAAGGGGTAAAAATAGCCATACTCGGTATGATAACTCCTGCCATTCCTTCGTGGCTTCCCGAGCAGTTGTGGAGCGGTCTGCATTTTGAAGACATGGAGGACTGCGCACGCAAGTGGGTGAAAATTATCCGTGAGAAGGAAAATCCGGATGTTTTAGTCGGACTGTTTCATGCCGGGCCTGAGGGAAACAAGCTCGACAATGTAGTAGAAAACGGTTCCGGCAACGTGGCAAAGAGTGTTCCGGGCTTCGATGTGGTATTTATGGGGCACGATCATACGAGGAGATATGAGAAGGTAGTCAATGTAGAAGGGGATTCTGTCTTGTTGATCGATCCAGCCAATATGTCAAAAGTGGTTTCGGAAGTTACTTTTACGATAAAGAAACAGGATGGAAAAGTCGTTTCCAAACAGGTAGAAGGTAAACTGGTAAACATGGACGGATATGCGCCGGATGCGGATTTTCTGAATATATTTTCAGGAGCGTATGAAACCACTATGGATTTTGTTTCGCGGAATATCGGACGAATTGAGCATACCATTTCTTCAAAAGAGGCATTCTTTGGCCCTTCTGCCTTCGTCGATTTGATTCATCAGTTGCAACTGGATATTACCGGAGCGGATATTTCGTTCTGTGCTCCGCTGTCGGCTTATGCGGAAATCAAGAAAGGCGATATCTGTGTGAGCGACATGTTTAACCTGTATAAGTATGAGAACCTGCTGTATACGATGAAGCTGACGGGCAAGGAAATCAAGGATTTTCTGGAAATGTCGTATGCACTTTGGACAAACCAGATGCAATCTCCCGACGATCACCTGATGTTGCTCAATGAGGAGGATAATGGATTCGGCCGTTTCAAGAATCCGAGTTTTAATTTCGATTCGGCAGCAGGTATTATTTATACCGTGGATGTGACGAAGCCTCAGGGAGAAAAAATTCGGATAGAGCGCATGGCAAACGGAGAACCTTTTGATTTGAATAAGACCTATCGGGTGGCGGTCAACTCATATCGTGGAAACGGCGGAGGCGATTTGCTGACGAAAGGTGCAGGCATTCCCAAAACAGAATTGGCCAAACGGGTCGTTTATTCTACCGATAAAGATTTACGCTATTATTTGATGAAACGCATTGAGGAGGTAAAGGTGCTCGATCCGAAACCTTTGAATCAGTGGAAATTTATTCCGGAAGAGTGGACTGTTCCTGCCTCGAAAAGAGATTATGATATCTTGTTTGGGAAAGCTTCGGAATAATACGATGTGTCACTAAAAATGTGGGCAGAAATGAAAGGAAACGTGCCGATGTTTTACTGCAAACGTCGGCACGTTTTTTCTTGTAAGTCGAGGCCGTTTCAATCGGTTGGTTGAGGTTGTAAAACGAAAAAATCCCTCTTTTCTGTGAAAAAAATCTTCGTTTTCATTTTGCAAGTTGAAAGAAAACCGTAAATTTGCATCGCTTTTCACAAATAAGGCACTGCCGAAATAACTCAGTTGGTAGAGTAACTCATTCGTAATGAGTAAGTCGCGGGTTCGAGTCCCGCTTTCGGCTCTCTTAAAAAGAGGTATGTTTCCAGTGCGGAACATACCTCTTTTCATTTTCTTATCGTTTTCTTTTGCAGAGCTTGTAGTAATAAATGAAAATAAAATCACCTCGTTATTTTGCTATTTTAGTCTAACTATCCTATTTTTGTGTCAAAATATTACAATAATTACATTTTATACAACATGAAATACCCTTTTATTTCAGCAGAAGAGGCTGCTGCAATCATTCACAACGGGAACACGATAGGTATAGGAGGCTTTTCGTCAGTAGGAACTCCGAAGGCAGTTCCGGAAGCGTTGGCGCGTTATGCCGAAAAACTACATGCGGAAGGTAAAGAATTTAAAGTGGGACTTATTACCGGAGGAGCCACCGGCTGTCAGGTAGATTCGGCATTGGCGCAAGCGCATGCTGTGTCTTTCCGTACTCCTTTTCAGTCGAACAAGGACATGCGTAATGCCATCAATAGCGGCGAAGTGCAATATTACGATGTACATCTTTCGCAAATAGGGCAGGATGTACGCTATGGTTTCTTGGGAGATGTAGATGTAGCCATTGTTGAGGCTTCCGATATAACAGAGGATGGGGAGATTATTCTCAGTACTTCGGTAGGTATTTCGCCTACATTGGTGAAAGTAGCTCACAAAGTCATTATTGAACTGAACGAAGCACATACCGGCAAGCTGACCGGAATGCACGATATTTATATTCCTGAAACTCCGCCGTGCCGGAAAGAAATTCCGATTTACCGGGTGAACGACCGTGCAGGAAGCATCAGCGTAAAGGTTGCTCCCGAAAAGGTGGTAGGAGTTGTGCGTACCAACGAACGTGATCAGATAGCTGCCTTTACACCGCTAAACGAGACCACCAGCCGGATCGGTCAGAACGTAGCCGATTTTCTTTTAGGAGAATATCAGCGGGAAGCCATTCCTCGTGAGTTCCTTCCCTTGCAGTCGGGGGTAGGAAATATTGCCAATGCTGTATTGGGAGCCTTGGGAGCCGACAGTAAGTTACCGGCTTTTTCCATGTATACCGAGGTAATCCAGAATTCGGTTATCGACCTGATGATGCAGGAACGCATCCGTTTTGTGGCAGGAAGTTCCTTAACGCTGTCCGACGACCGATTGGATATGCTTTATAGTCACATTGACGAGCTAAGGGAGCGTATACTATTGCGTCCGCAGGAAATTACAAACCATCCGGAAATGATTCGTCGGCTGGGTATCATAGCGGTCAACACAGCCTTGGAAGCCGATATTTTCGGCAATGTAAACAGTACTCATGTGCTGGGTAGCAAGATGATGAACGGCATTGGCGGATCGGCAGATTTTGCACGAAATGCCTACCTTTCTATATTTACCACTCCTTCTACGGCAAAGAACGGACTGATTTCGTCTATTGTTCCTCATGTGTCGCACGTAGACAGTACGGAACATGATGTCCGGATTCTGGTAACCGAACAGGGAGTAGCCGATCTGCGCGGCAAGTCACCGTCGCAGCGGGCACGTTGCATTATCGAAAACTGTGCGCATCCCGATTACAAGGAACTGCTCTGGGATTATCTGAAACTTTCGGAAGGCAAGAGCTGTCATACACCTATGTCCTTGCGGAATGCCCTGAAGATGCACATTGCCTTTGCCGAAACAGGGGATATGCATAATACAAAATTTGAACTATAAGCGTACGCTTGGATAAAAGAAAAACGGCATTTGTTCCGTCGGGGAGCAAATGCCGTTTGTTTCATATTAGAATTCGAATTTTTCCATCTTCATTTCAGCCAGTTCTTCAATCTGCGGAACCAGAGTCATAAAGTGAGGAGTGTGCTCGTGAGCCGACAAAGATTCAGCATCTTTCCATGTTTCGCAAATCATCAGTACATCGTGGCGAGTTGCGCTTTCGAATACATCGTAAGCAATGCAGCCGTTATCTTTCTGTGATGCAGCTACCAGTTCCTTTGCAGCAACGAGTACTGCTTCACGTTTTTCTTCCTTTACTCTAATAAAAACATTCAGTCTAATCATACGTCTTATTTTTTAGTTTGGTTAATGATATATTGAAATTACTATTTCCTTTGCGTAGAACAAACAATAAAGGGCGAAAGATTAAGTTTTTTGTATATCTTAACTTTTCGCCCTTTCTGTATCTTTCTTATGATAGATTGATTACCATTCTACGAATTTGCCTCTGGCCTTGCGTTCCTTCAGGATAGCAGCCAGTCGTTTATTCTTTGACGAGGCAATGTATTTACGTCCGAAGATGTTCGGAATGGCAACGCCCAGTGCGATACACATGATGACCAGTCCGGAGTTTACACCGCTTTCTATGGCTTTCATCAGTGGAGTAACCTGATCGATAGACTGCACGTTCATGTTAATCAAGCCGAACAGCATACGATACATCAGTACTCCCGGAATCATCGGGATAACAGACGGGATAGTCAATACGTGGTTGGGAACATGGAACCAGTGTACGGCTTTGATAGCGATGAGGCTTACCAGTACCGAACCGGCAAACGAACCGATGACAAGACCCATATCCAAACCGATGTTGTTGGTGCTTGGACCCAGATTTACGAAGTTACGTGTACATACTGCTATGATACCTCCTATGGCTACTACCCACAGCAAACGGCGCTGGATATTGAAAATCATGGAGAATCCCATAGCCGAAATCGCAGCAGCGATGGCGTATTCCCAATAGGCATGATGAGGAACCATGCTGATGGTCGGGAAGAAGTCGGCGATGCTGCACAGTTTCACGGCAAATGCGATGCCGAACGCCATGGCAGCCACCATCAGCAATGTATTGACAGCACGGACTATACCTACCTGAATATAATTGTCGAGCATATCATCGACGAAGTTGATCAATGGAACACCGGGTACGATGAACAGCGCACATGCCAGCAACGGATGCCACGGGGTGTCGGTCCATTCGGCTGGGAGGAACGTTGAAGCCCATGCAAGCATGGTAGCGATGAAAGCCGAGATAGCGATACCCATGTAATGATTCAGGCCCGATTCGTTACATTTCTGACGGATACGCATACCGATGATAGCAGCAATAGAAGCGTAAAGGAACGCCATCCAGTCGCAACCGAACTGAATACAGAATCCGCCGCAGGCGAAACCTGCTCCGATGGCTACCTGAGTAGGAGTATAATTACGTTTCTTGGTACGAATTTTTTCCAGCTCTTCTTCATACTGGTCGAGCGTATAGTCTTGTTCTATTGCTCTCCATGAGAGTTTGCTGACTTCGGAAATGGCGGTCATGTTTACGCCGTGGCCTTCGATGCGCTGGAATTTCGTAAACGAATAGTCACCATCGCTTACATTTACCATCAGCATGGTGAAACTAACATTAATGTGCAACTTTTCTTCGGGGATACCTAAGTAAGCTGCTGTACGCTTCATGTTTCTCACAATTCGGTTGGTATCGGCCAAACTCTCCACCAAGAGTTTTCCTGTACGAAGCAAAAGATCGACGCGCCGGTGTAACTGCTGGTCGTGAATCTTTACAGTAGTCTCTAATTGTTCCTCTAATATCATTTTGTTTAAAGATTTTTTTCGGTTGCAAAGTTAGCAAATATTTTATTCAGACATGGGCTTTTGTCTGCTGAAAGTATGAAAAAAGATGGAAGAAAGCTCGTGAAGTCTTTTCCGGTTTTTGTACAGAAAATATCAGATTTTGTACAAAAAATGTAAAAATTTGTACAAAAAGCAAGCAAAACCTCCGCACGTTTGTTATTTAACCCGCTTGAATTTATGGAAAAAGATCGGGATGATTGCTGTATTTATCTATGCTTGCGAGTGTGGAAACGATGGAATATGGGGTATGAATATGCGGTCCGGGTGTGGATATTTTCCACAAATTGTCAGAAAAATCCTCAATGTCTGTTTAATGGATATACTCATCTGTCCCTGATTTTCAATAAATAAAAATATTTTCGTATCTTTGGCACAAGTATTGCCCTTGTTCCTATGGCATCTAATAACAAAATCCAAAAGAATAGTATGAAACGTTTTTTGACAAGGAAAGAATTAAAATTGAAAAAGAAGCAGACTATTTATGCTGCAATCGGCATCATCGTTATCATTGCTCTTTATTTGTTTCTCACGCGGGAAAGACCTGTGGAACCTGAAGCTCCGATAGTGAGCGTGGCTCCCGTCCAGAAACAGGACGTAGAGCTGTACGGCGAGTACGTAGGACGTATTCGTGCACAGCAATTTGTGGAGGTGCGTGCGCGTGTGGAAGGTTTCCTTGAACAAATGTTGTTTGCAGAAGGTACTTATGTAAAGCGTAATCAAGTACTTTTTGTAATTAATCAGGATCAGTATCGTGCTAAGGCGGACAAGGTGCGTGCGCAGCTGAAGAAGGATGAAGCGCAGGCACGCAAGGCTGAACGTGATTTGGAGCGTATCCGTCCGTTGTATCAGCAGAATGCAGCCAGTCAGCTCGACCTGGATAATGCCGTAGCTGCTTATGAAACGGCTGTGGCAAGTGTGGGCATGAGCAAGGCGGACTTGGATCAGGCGGAACTGGAGCTGGGTTATACGGTTGTACGTTCTCCTATATCGGGTCAGATCAGTGAAAGACATGTTGACTTGGGAACGCTGGTAGGAGGAAGCGGAAAATCTTTGCTGGCTACCATCGTAAAAAGTGATACGGTACTCGTCGATTTCAGCATGACGGCGCTCGATTACCTGAAGAGTAAGGAACGTAATATTACACTGGGACAGAAAGATTCTACCCGTTCATGGCAGCCTACGGTTACCATTACCTTGCCCGATAACAGTGTGTACGAGCAGAAAGGTCTGGTAGACTTTGCCGAACCTCAGGTAAATCCGAAAACCGGTACATTCTCCGTACGTGCGGAAATGGCGAACCCGAACCATGTATTGTTGCCGGGACAGTTTACGAAGGTGAAGCTGTTGCTGGAGGTTCGCGAGGGAGCGACTGTGGTTCCGCAGAAGTCATTGATCATCGAGAAAGGTGGAGCGTATGTTTTCGTGATGCGTCGCGATTCGACGGTGGAAAAGCGTTTCATTGAACTGGGACCGGAATTCCAGAATAATATGGTTGTAGAGCGCGGACTTGCTCCGGGTGAGATGATTGTAACCGAAGGTTATCATAAACTTACCCCGGGTATCAAGGTAAGAGTAGGTGAGGCTCCGAAGCCTCAGGAAGAAGAACAGAAAGAGGATTAACCACGCAACCCATTAAATTTTACGATTCATGAAAGTGAGTTTCTTTATCGACAGACCGGTATTCTCGGCTGTCATCTCTATATTGATTGTCATAGTCGGTATCATCGGACTCCAAATGCTGCCGATTGACCAATATCCCCAGATTACTCCTCCGGTAGTGAAAATCAGTGCTTCCTATCCGGGTGCGAGTGCCGTTACGGTATCGCAGGCGGTTGCTACGCCGATTGAGCAGGAACTTAACGGTACGCCGGGGATGCTTTACATGGAGTCGAACAGCTCTAACTCGGGAGGATTTTCGGCAACGGTAACATTCGATATCTCGGCTGACCCTGATCTGGCTGCGGTAGAAATACAGAACCGTATCAAGCTGGCGGAATCTAGCCTTCCGGCCGAAGTAATCCAGAACGGTATTTCGGTGGAAAAACAGGCTGCCAGTCAGCTGATGACTATCTGCCTGCGTTCGGACGACCCGAAGTTTGACGAAATCTATCTGAGTAACTTCGCAACCATCAACGTGCTCGACTTGCTTCGCCGTGTACCGGGGGTAGGACGTGTGTCGAATATCGGTAGCCGTTATTACGCCATGCAGATATGGGTGGACCCGGCTAAGCTTGCCAATTTCGGCTTGACGGTGCAGGATGTTCAGAATGCATTGAAAGACCAAAACCGTGAATCGGCCGCAGGTGTGCTGGGTCAACAGCCGGTAAGCGGGTTGGATATTACCATTCCTATTACGGCACAGGGACGTCTTTCTACGGCCAGCCAGTTTGAAGAAATCGTGCTTCGTGCCAATGCTGACGGTTCGCTCATCCGTATGCGTGATGTGGCGCGTGTATCGCTCGAAGCATCTTCGTATAACACGGAAAGTGGTATCAACGGAGGTAATGCGGCGGTACTGGGTATTTACATGCTTCCGGGAGCCAATGCTATGGACGTAGCAGAAAAGGTGAAGGAAACCATGGAGGAGATCAGCAAGAATTTCCCCGAAGGATTGCAGTACGAAATTCCGTTCGATATTACAACCTATATATCGGAATCTATCCATGAGGTATACAAAACGTTGTTCGAGGCGTTGGTACTGGTTATCATTGTGGTGTTCCTTTCGTTGCAGAGCTGGCGTGCTACGGTGATTCCTATTGTAGCCGTGCCTATTTCGTTGATCGGAACCTTCGGATTCATGCTGATATTCGGCTTCTCGCTGAATATGCTTACCTTGTTGGGACTGATTCTTGCCATCGGTATTGTGGTGGATGATGCCATCGTTGTGGTGGAGAATGTGGAACGTATCATGGAAGAGGAGAAACTCAGTCCGTACGAAGCGACCAAGAAAGCGATGGAAGGATTGACGGGAGCATTGATTGCCACCTCACTGGTACTTGCGGCGGTGTTCGTTCCGGTAAGTTTTCTGTCGGGTATCACCGGTCAGTTGTACCGTCAGTTTAGTGTGACCATCGCTGTGTCGGTTATCCTTTCTACCGTCGTAGCCTTGACCCTGAGTCCGGTTATGTGTTCACTGATTCTGAAACCTACTGATCCCAACAAACCGAAGAATCGTGTCTTTACGCTTATCAATAAATGGCTTGCCATCGGAAACAATAAATATGTAGCCGGCATCAAGCAGGTCGTAAAGCATCCTCGTCGTGTGATTGTAGGATTTGGTATTGTGATTATCTGTATCTTTGTCTTCCACCGACTGGTGCCTACCAGCTTCCTCCCGACCGAGGATCAGGGCTTCTTCACGGTAGAGCTTGAAATGCCGGAAGGTACTACACTGGAAAGAACCCGTGCGGTGACCGACAGAGCCATTGCCTTCCTGATGAAGGATCCGTCGGTAGAATATGTACAGAATGTTACGGGTACCAGTCCGCGTGTAGGAACCAGTCAGGCAAGAAGCCAGCTTACGGTTATCCTGAAGGAATGGAAGGAACGCGACGATACGACCATCGGAGAAATCATGCAGAACGTACAGGATGAATTGAAGGAATATCCGGAATGTAAGGTCTACCTTTCTACTCCTCCTGTCATACCGGGTCTGGGTACTTCGGGTGGTTTTGAAATGCAGCTCGAGGCTCGTGGCGATGCGACTTACGATGACTTGGTGCGTGCAACCGATACGTTGATGTATTATGCTTCGCAGCGGAAGGAATTCAGTGGGTTGTCAACATCCTTGCAGGCAGAGATTCCTCAGTTGTATTTCGATGTCGACCGCGACAAAGTGAAGTTGTCGGGAGTGCCTATGGCAGATGTATTCTCTACCATGAAGGCTTATACGGGTTCGGTATACGTGAACGACTT